>Ga0115012_10002007_pt1 | contig 11799 bp, 6 predicted proteins | sample TroAtlMetagenome_FD_88706 | JGI IMG/M metagenome (GOLD analysis project Ga0115012, IMG submission 88706) | Marine eukaryotic phytoplankton communities from Atlantic Ocean - Tropical Atlantic ANT10 Metagenome | ecosystem: Environmental > Aquatic > Marine > Oceanic | place: Tropical Atlantic Ocean...
GCGCGCCCCGCGCCACCTGCGGACCTGCCGCGGCCGCCCGTGCTCGCGGACCGCGTGCCGCTGCCCGCCACGCGCTAGTGTCACCAATTAATAATTTATTAATGCGAGCATTTGTCGAGCACCTGGCCCTCACCCAAGGTGCTCGGAAAGCACTTGCAGCAGGTGGATCTCGGTCGCGAGATCTATGGTCACGGTTGGGGGTGACCACAGCAGCACCCATGGTCACCCCACACTTGTCAGTCAGGGTACCCAGTCGGTTATTAATAACAGACCCACTGAATAAATAATTAATTGGTCCACCTTCCGAGCCCTTGGCTCCCTGCACTAGTGCTCGGAAAGTGTTCGCAGCAAGTGGATCTCCAAATCGAGATTGCTTTCTATTAATGGGCATTAATTGTCGGCCTCGCCGTCGCTGGGCGCCCAGATCACCTCGTCCGCGAGCCCCGCTTCGCGGAGCGCCCCCACGTCAAAGTCGCACGCCTGAAAGATCCGGCGCGAGTCCTCGGACATGGCCGCGTTGGCAAGCACCTCGTCGCGCGCGGCCTTGGCCTCCTCGTCCACGCGCTTCTGGATCGCCTTGGCCCTGTCAAACTTGTGCTTGCCCAGCTCGCGCATCACCTTCTGCTTTGCATTCTTGGCCGTCGCCGCGTGCTCCTTCATCTTCCGCTTGTGCGGCGCCTTGACGGACGTGGCAGCGACGTTGGCGACCGCGCACACGCTGCCGAGCGTGCGGTACTCGAGCACCTCGCGCAGGAGCAGCGCCTGCTCGGGCAACGTCGCGCACGGCAACCTGCGCCCGCTCTCCGTGGCCATCTGTATCAGGTCGCCCGGCTGTACGTGGTCCTCGTGCTCGTAGCCCTCCATGGCAAAGAGGAGCTGGCGCTTGGCCGCGGCCGCGATGTCGGCCGTGCCCCTGGTCAGGATGTCGTAGTACGCGGCCGACTTCTGGTTTTCGAGGCGACGCTTCAGCTGCTCCTCCTCGCTCGCAAAGGCGTCCTGCTCCTTTGTCGGCACGCTGCGCGCCACGCGCCCCAATCGCTGGCCCGCGCTCGCCAGCCCGCCGTCCGCGTCCATCACGATCATGTAGCAGCACTCCTCGCTGTACAGGTCCATCGCGCCGCACCCGACCATGGTGGCGATCAGGACGTCCAGCTTCCGCTCGTTGAAGCGGTCGACAATCTTTGCATTCTTGGAGGCGTCTTTCACCTCTTCCTCTCCGTGCGCGCTTCCGCCCGAGATGATCTCGCACCGCGCGCCGTCGGTCGTCAGGCAGTCCTTGACGACCTTGGCGGCGAGCAGGTGCGTCACAAACACGATGCCGGTGTGGCCCATGCCGCGGTGCATCGCGACAATGGACGTCATGACGTTAAGCTTCTGGGGGTTGAGCGCGGCGAGGTAGATCTTCTGCGAACCCTTGGCGTGCTCGTGCGCGGTCGCAAACTCGGGCGTGAGATCGACCTCGATGCGCGCGCGTCGGATCTTGGCGATCAGGCCCGCGTCCTCCAGCTCCTTGCACTTGCGGCGGAAGATCACGGGCCCAAACCAGCCGAACGCGGCCTCCTCGTGCTCGGCGCTCACAAACTCGCCGTCGCACAACTCGCTGCGGATGAGGGTGGCCGTGTACGCGAGGCAGCGCCAGGCAATGTCCATCAGGTCCTTGACGAGCGGCATGTACGTGGGCGCGCACGCGTGGTGGAACTCGTCGAGGCACACCAGGTCCCAGGGCGTGTTGAGCACAAACTCGCGCGCCTCCTGCGAGACCTTGGAGCGCTTGGCCACCGTGGAGGAGAACATGCCGTACGTCGTGATGAAGAAGCAGAAGTCCCTGTCGTACGCGTCGCGTCTGTTCCCGCTGTAGACGCAGATCTGGCTGGTGCACAGCGACGTGTGCTTGTCGAGGACGTCGTACACCTGGTGCACGCCCACGGACTCGTAGCACACGACCAGGCACTTCTTGCCCGCCTTGAGCATCGCGTCGACCATGATGAACGTCTTGCCGCTGCCGCACGGCGAGACGACGATGCCGCTCCCTTGGGAGAACGTGATCGCGTCCATCATCTCCTGCTGGACGACCGTGGGGTCGCGAAACTTGGACTTGCTCAGCCAGTGGAAGTACGCGCGGCCCTCGTCCGTCGCGCGATCGACCGGCGTCGCATACCCGCTTCCGTGCCGGGAGCGCCCGTTTGAGCTCGAGGCAGCCATTGCCACCGGTGCTGAGCGCCCCCGGTTGAACAACACAAGTCGCAAGACCGGCTGCATAACACCCGATCGCAGCGCAGTGCGTTGAGGGGCGCGCAATGGCCGCGTCAACGAGCACGTACAGCGCGGCAAACGTTGACACGCAGCAGGAGCAGGCCGCGATTTCGGCGGCCAACCAGAGGGGCGGCGACATCGAGTGGCAGCAGCTCGTGGACTCGGACGAGGTGGCGTCCCTGACCGATGAGCTGTACGACAAGTACTTGCGCGCACAGGGTACGTGCCCCTCGCTGCTCCAGGCCATGGGCGCGGCAAAATACGTGCTGGGGGAGGTGAACGACGTGATCAAAGTGGTGCACCCGAAAGTGCTGGGAGGCCCCAGGGTGGGCGAAAACGGCAGGTGGCGGGATGGCGGCATGTACGTGGAAAGGCGCAAGGAGCTCCTCAAGGTCGAACCGCTGCTGCAAAGCCTGTACGACTCGCAGCAGGAGCAATTGCAGCAGGTGGAGGATTTTTACCTGGACTTGGAGCAGACAAGCGAGGAGCCGGACGAGGAGAGCGACGGCTACAAGTTTGCCGTCAACCTGGCGCCAGATCTGGACAAAGCGTGGGCGGACCAACTGCTGGCTATGGCGCGCACGGGGCACGAGGCGCAAAGGGACACGAAGCAGGCCTACGACCTTCTCGCGGGCTTGCCCACCAAGCCGGAGATCACCAAGGGGTGGAGAAAGCCCAAGTACGTGTACGAGCAGGACGAGCCCCGGGCTTTGGAGTTTCCGTTTGCGGCGTCCAAGGCGGAACGGGACAGGGGCGCGTCGCCTCCGACGCTGCCGCTCGCGGGGCCGCCGACGCCTCCGCCGCTGGCGCCGCAAGGGAGCGGGAGCGATGTGCAGCGCGACAGCCTGGAGCGAAACGCATACGCGGAGGCCAGCCTGGAGCGACTGGACTACAGGAAGACCCCCTGCGAATACTTTGACAAGATCATGCGGCACGACGATCCGATCCTTTTGACGTACTACTCGATCGAAGCGGTCGACAAGGACTTCAAGTACTGGCACAGCATGAACCCGCCGCAGATGCCGACGATGAACGCCATCTTTCCCAAGCGGATGTACCCCGACTGGACGGCGGCGTTTTCGGAGCGCCCGGTGCACACGAGCGACGCGATCAGTTACGTCGTGGACAACAGCCTTCCGGTGCAGGACCTGGACGCCTCGTGGCGCAGCAAGCGGGCGGGCGAGCGCGCCTTTGTGGTCGACGGGACAAACTTGTTCTACGACCCGCTCTCCAAGGACTGGGACAAGTACAAGCGCATCCTGGCGATCAAGAGCGACCGCTCGGTGCCCGAGGGGCAGCGGTACGGCCCGGTTGTCGTGATCATCCAGTCGCACATCTTTGAAAACAACTTGCTCAAGTACGGCGACTCGAACGCGACCACCTACCTGAGCGACACGGGCATCCGACTGATGCACGACCTCTTCCGCCCGCTGCACGGCGGGCACGACTACCCGATCCACATCATCGAGATCTGCGCCGAACTCTACCAGCACACGCAAAAGCTGAAGCGCGGCGCCGACCGGTTCCCGTGCATCGACATGCAAAGGGACGCCAGGGGCAAGTCGGTCTGCCGCCTGCTGCTCGACCCCGCGGAACACCCCGAGACCCACGAGCTGGACAGGAAGCACAAGTATTGCGAGTACGACGACTGCGTGGGCACGCTGGTCAAGCAGGCGCTCGAGGCGCGCAACGTGCGCGTGGAGGTCATCACGGGCGAGGGCGGCCCGGACAGGGCCAAGGGCATCCGGCAGTACCTGAAGAGCCAGCGCGACATGAACGCGATGTGGGGGCAGATGAGGCAGCTGAGGCAGCGCGTGAACACGCGCGTGTACCGCGTGGGGTACAACCGCGTCGTCCGAAACTGGGTGTTGCTGAAGGTAGGCGAGGAGGCGACCCAGGACGCGTAGCGGTATCTTGGTGGGGTGGCTCGAAAACTAAAACGCGTGTCACACCCCAACCCTTTTTTTTATCACCGCCAAACCATGCAACTTGTGGTGCCAGTGAGAGGCCACGCTCCGGTGGCGCGCAGCCATGCTGGTGAACCGGGAGGACAAGCAATGGGTGGCGAGCCTGACAAACAACCGCGCGGGGCGCTTGCTGGCAAACCACCTGGCCTCGATGGAGCTCTGCGATCAGGCGGACGGGCGCGATTGCGCCGTCACCGAGGCCGTGGCCAACGAGCGCGTGTTCGTGTACGCCATTGCGCGCGCCGTGTACCAGTCGCGTCCGTACCCGTTCGGGCTCTCGGCGGCCCTGCCGCGCTTCATTGCAGTCCTCAACCTGTCCGGTGAGCGCATGATGGTCTACTCGGACAACCCCGCGCTGCTTCGGTGCCTCTGCTCGCGCTCGTCGGTGCTGATGCCGGCGGAGCTGACCAAGGCGCTGCGCGAGTTTGAGGAGTGGGGAAGCACGCCGAGCACGGACGGCGGCGCGCAGTTTGTGCTCATCACGTACAGCCTTCCTTGGCAGTCGGGCACGAACACGGCGTTCTGGCACCTCTCGGCGTGCGGCATCGAGCCGACCGGCGAGAACTGCACGGAGATGCACATGGCCGATCGGCTGCTGCAGTTCTCCAGCGGGTCGCCCGAGTCGTCCAAGGGCAGGTCGGTGCTGCACCCGCGCGACTCCAAGTTGTCGTGCTACCTGCCCAGTGCGGGCGCGCTCGAGCTCGTGAGCGACAAGCAGATCAAGCACCTCACGGAGTCGTACAGCGCGACCTGCTTGGACTTTGAGCAAGCGCCCAGCGTCAAGATGGACGGCGGCAGCGGCGTCGAGGCGTGCCTCCGGAGCACGCTCCACGACCTCCAGCGCGGGCGCAAGGAGGATCAGGCAAAGGTGCGGAAGCTGACCGCCGACCTGAAGTTGTCGCAGGAACTGGTGGACGAGCTTGGGGAGCAGATGCAGGACCGCGTGGACATACTGACGCGTCAGCACAAGGAAGCGGCCGACGAGCTCAAGAAGCTGTACGAGGAGAAGCTCGAGGTGGCGCAGCAGAAGCACTCCGAGCTCAACGCGCAGCTGGAGAGCGAGGGGCGGTCGCACAAGGACGCGGCTGCAAAGCACAAGCGCGCGGCCAAGGAGCACGAGGCGCGCAAGGCGCAGCTCGAGGAGTTGGAGCGCAAGTGCGCCGCAAAGGACCAGCTGAACAATGCGGCGCTGTCGCAGCACATTGCCACGATCTCGCAGCTCGAGGGCCGCCTCGCAAAGAGCCAGGAGCAGCTCAAGACGATCAGGGCCGAGCTGGAGAAGGAGCACTGCGCCGTCATCACAAAGGTGCAGAGGGAGCACGAGGAGGCGCTCGCCAAGGCGACGCTGGCGCTCGAGAGCAAGAAGCGCATCATCAACCAGCTGAGCGAGAACAACGAGCGGCGCGACGTGGAGGTGGCGTCGCTCAAGACGCACGAGGAGGAGCAGGCCAGGCGCATCAGTGACCTTGAGGCGGAGGTGCAGCAGTGCGCCAAGAAGATCACGGAGAGGCCAGTGCGCACCAAGTCGTCGGGGCCGCGGAAGAATGCGTCCACGTCTACGCACCACTGCGCGTCGACGCAGACCGATCCGCCCGAAGAGGCGACGCCTGCGGCAGCGGAGTCGGAGGGCGGCGGCAAGGCGGCGGTCGTAGTGGCGCAGCCGCTCCCGATCCCGCCCAGCTACCAGGCCGCACTGGACGTGCTCCAGGAGCTGGTCAACGCCTCGGGGCAAGGGCACGCGCCACGCGCGATGCCCCAGCCGATGAACGGCAACCCTAGACCGCTCCCGTTCCCGCACTTCACGCCCAGCATGCCCTACCATGCGCTGGATCCCAACGGCTACGCCTACGGCCATCCCCGTCCGTATCAACCCCTCCCCCAGCAGCTGCAGCAGATGCAGCAGCGGCCAGTGGCCGCTTACGTGCAACCACCGAACTTCCAACCGGTGAGTTATTAGTACACCTACGTTCCGTCTGCGTGCGCGCCCGTCGCTAGTTTATACGTTTCTAAATAAAGCTGCAGTCCGATGGCCACGAGTGAGAAGGTCGCGCTGAGCTCCACCTTGGCGCGGCTCGCAATCTCGAGGAACTCGCGCCGCTGGCGCTCGGAAAAGTCGTCTGGGATCGCGCGTTCCTCCAATGGCAGGGGCACTGCCACGGCGCGCACGCGGAGGGTCAACGGATCGCGCGTGCCCGGTGTGCATGGAGCACACCAAACGTGATTGGTTTAGCTTTCCGTGCGGCCATTCGATCTGCGCCGAGTGCAACGGCAAGATGATCGCGCACCGCTTCCTCTCGTGCCCCACCTGCCGCACGCCGCGCGAGGGCGTCAGCCAGCGGCAGGTCGAGCAGGCCAACCAGGCGCGCGCGGAGCGGCAGTCGGGGCGGGCGGGCGGAAGGGGGGCGGAGGTGATGTTCTTCCCCGTCGAGGCGGACGGCGACCCGTTCCGGTCGCTCCACGAGCTCCTGCTCCCCGAGCCGCCGCAGGTGCAATTGAACGGGGTGGACGCGGAGGACGCGGACGAGGCGCTTGCGCGGGCGACGCAGGCGGAGGAGTTCGTGCGGGCGCACATGCCGCACCTGCGGACGTCGGTCGCCGTGAACGTGCAGGGGCCAATGCGCACGTTGGTGAACGAGCTGTTGCGCCCCGGGACCATGGAGGACTTCTTAGCGCACCGCGAGGCGGTGAGGCGCCAGAGCGTGTAATCTTTTTTTTTACCATAACCCCTCATTTTGGCACTTGTGGTCGGAGAGTGCGAGCAGCATGTCCGGCAGCGTGGACCGCCTGACGGAGGTTCTGCGCGTGGGCCTGCGCCTGCGCGAGGACCTGGCCGGGATGCCCACGGGGGTGCGTTGGGAAAATGGCAAGGTGGTCAGCGTCTCAAAGGAGGAGCGCGCTTTGCTCCTGCAGTTGGCCCCCAGAGAGGACATGGTGCCCTCCCAACCGCCGTCCCTGCGGAAGATGTGGCGCTTTGTGAACAAGCGGTCACAGGACGACCTTCTGGAACCAGGGAGTGGTGCCCCGGGCGCCCCCGGTCCAATGGATGACGACGGGTTTGCGCCGAGCGACGATGAGGAGGCGGCGGAGCGGCGCCGCGCCGCGCAGGCCGCGCAGGCCGCCGAGGACTCTGAGGACTCTGAGGACGCGCCGCTGGCGCGGCGCGGCACGAAGCGGCCGGACCCCGGCACGCCCAAAGCGCCCAAAGCGCGCCGCAGCGCGGTGGTGGTCGTCGACGACGACAGCGACGATAACGAGCCGCCCGTCAACCCGTGGCGCGAGAATTACGAGAAGCGGCAGGCCCTGGAGGCGGCCAGGAAGGCGGCCGAGGCGGCCGAGGCGGCCAGGAAGGCGGCAGAGGCGGCCGAGGCGGAGGCGGCGGCCAAGGAGCGGGCGGCGCTCGTCGAACGGTACCGGTTGGCGGAGGAGGCCGCCAAGGCCAGGGCCGAGGCGGAGGCCAAGGCAAAGGCGGAGGCCGAGGCCGCAGCAGCGGCCAAGGCCGCCGCTGAGGCGGAGGCCAAGGCAAAGGCGGAGGCGGAGGCCGCAGCAGCGGCCAAGGCCGCCGAGGAGGCCGAGGAGGAGGGCGAGGGCGAGGGCGAGGGCGAGGAGGAGGAGGACGACCCGGAGCCGGAGCAGCCCACGGTCACGTTGCAGGAGGCCTGGGACGTGTTCAAACTGGAGTACGACAAGATCACCAGGCCGGCGGCCAAGGCGGCGGTGATGGGCATGACCGAGGCGGAGATCGACGCGATGTTCCCGATCATCACCGATTTCAAGGAGGCCATCTACAAAGGCAAGGACCTAACCGGGACGATCAGGGTCACCTTCTGCCGCATCCAGAAGAAGGACGTCTCGGAGGCGATGTCTAAAGACATGCCCATGTGCCCCGGTCGCAATGACATGCTCAGGCGGCAGCAGCACTTTGTCATGAACGAGCCGGACGCGCTGCAGGCGGGGGCCAACGAGTTTTCCAAGCTGTTCAAGAGGGACAGATCGGACAAGCCGGTGGTGTGGAAGTTCTCAAAGGCTGCGGCGAATGGCTACACCGAAAACCCGATGATGGCCAACTGGCTGCCGTACAAGCACCTCGGCTCGGGCGTGTACTTCTTCAACTGCACGTTTGTGACGCACAAGCCCTTTGCTGCGCCGCCCACATGCCAGCTCAGCATGGTCATGCCGAACTGGGAGCTCTGCTACAGGTGGATCAAGGCGGCGGAGGCCGCGAACGCTGCGCTCAAGGAACGGTTCGACGGCGTGTCGCCCAAGATTGCAAAGTACGACGGGCCGCAGGACAGCACGCTCGGGGCCATCGGGTACGACACGCCCCTGGTCGTCCCCGACTGGGCCAAGGCGCTCTTCCCCGATGCCAAGAGCTGGTCCGACTTCAACTTCCCGTCGATTGTCGTGGAGCAGCGGCGCGGCGGGCTCGAGCGCCGCGTCCGGTTCGGGCGCGGCGGGCAGACGTGCGCAGCGGCGGCGGCCGTGCTCGCCAAGGTGGTCGAGGCCAACCCGGTGACGTCCCTCCCCGACACACGCGCCTTCAGCCGGATCTACTCCACGCAGCTCGAGAAGAAGTACCCGGGACTGGTCAAGGAGTTCATGGATGACGACAACAAGACGGTCTGCCTGGCCGCGTGGGGTAACCACGCACGCACCGTGTACAAGGACAAGGAGGCAGGGTTTGTTTTCGTCTACGACCCGTGGAAGCAGACCGTCCGCCCGCCCGAGTGGTTCACCGAGCGCATCCGGGAGGCGGGCTACCACTACGAGTTTGTGGCGCGCGAGGCGGAGCAGGCGTACGAGGGCTCGTGCCAACTCCAGGCGACGATGCGCGTGCTGATCGGCGCAATCTACGGGCGCGAGGGCATCGAGGCCTCCATCGTGGCCGTCAAGAAGGACGCGGCCACGAACAAGGAAGTCTTTGTGAACCCGCACCTGCAGATCTTCCCGGTGGTCACGCAGATGGCCTACGGCAAGTACAAGCCCGCGGGGCAAAAGGGGCGCACCTTTCGCCGTCGCCGATGAGGCGCGCGCGAGTGTTCGCGTGTAACTTATAAATAAGAGAGACTTTTTAGCTGTACGCCAGCGCATACTCCCTACTAACGCACGTCAGCGCGGCCGAGATCAGCGCGACAATGTGCCATACTGCGTGGCTGTTGAGCACCGCGCCCCAGGGCCAGCGGCCGTCCGAGGGGCACGAGAGGCACGTCATGGAGCCCTCGACCAGGTTGCCGTCGGGCCACTCGAACACGCGGTCGATCGCCATGCCCAAGGCAATTGTGACAAAGCCGGACACCTGCAGCGCCAGAACGACGTGTGCCACGCCCTGGCCGAGCACGGCCATGGCCGCAGGCACGGACATGAAGTAGTTGGCAAAGAGCAGCAGCGAGGTCGCCTGGCGCATCTGAACGTGCGCGAGGTCGCGGTGGCCGAACGAGAAGAGCCCTCGCGCGAGCAGGCACCCGTCCTTGGACTGCGACCTCGTCTCGCTCTTGGTCCACGTCGTCTCGCCCGGCAGCATGCCGCGGCGCCACACAAAGAACACGATCAGCGTGACCGCGGCCACGGGCAGGTCGGCAATGGTCTGCGCGGGCACGTGCACAAAGCCGCGCGTTGCGACCGCGATGTCGGCCGTCGTCGTCACGGTGATGCCGATGTAGATGGCCGCGTAGTCGAGCACGCGCGTCACCATCGCAAAGTTGAGGTCGGGCGCCGTGCAGTGGTAGCAGCTCGAGGCCAAAAAGACGGCCGCGATCGTCCACGCTGCCGCGCTGGTCAGCCCGCCCGCCAGGCGCGCGTCGTTGCGCGCGAGGATCTGGCGCACGAGCGCGTAGATGGCAAAGACGAACGCGCCCACAAAGTGCGTCCAGAAGCTGAGCCGCTCGTAGTGCCCCGTGGGCCCGAGCAGCTTTGAGACCACGCCGGGTCGGCCCGTCACGTCGTTTGCGATGGCCACGCCGTGGAAAAGCTCGCAGAACCGGCTGCAGCCCGTCTTCGGGCGATCCGGGTCGCCCACCGAGTACTGGTCGGCGTACTCGCACTCCTCGGGCGCCGGGGTGGGCATCAGCTTCTCCTGCAGCCGAAGCGCCGCCTGCGAGATGGGCGCGGGCGTCACCATGGCCACGCCCCCCAGGACCGCACCCGCGCCCGCCGCGCCCATGGATCGCGCGGAACGCAGCGTGAAGGTGAACGAGGACGCGGACAGCGGCGTCGGAGGCGCCGCCATCGCGGGCGGCTCCATGGGCAAGCCGTGGAGCTTGTGCGGAACCTGCTGGAGCGCGCAGTCCTTCTCCTGGCAGAAGGCGGGCGCGCCCTCCCGCTTCATCGCTTGGCGCACCGCGAGCGGTTCCAAGTTGAAGGTGATCGACTTCATGACAACCACACACGCCCCCACACGCACACGCACACGCCCCCTTCCCCGCCTCACCTAACCATTACCAAAGTGTGCTATATAACCAGCACGACCGAGTCCTCACGCGTCTACGATGATTTGATGAGGACCCACTTGCCCTTGCCGACCTGGGTCACGCTGAACGACTCGTTCCAGGCGCACGTCAGCTCGGCAAAGCAAAAGGCCATCTGCTTGCCGCTGAACACCTTCATCGCGAGGCCGGGCGTGTCGTGGGGTAAGCGGGCGGCGTCCGTTGCGACCGCCTCCTCGGGCGTGGTGTCTGCCGGGAACAGACTCGGCAAGGTTTGCCGCTTGGCGTCAGCCCTGCTGCCGTTGGCAGCGCCGTCTTCGGTCGACCGCTTGCCCCCCGCGCGCCGCGCCTTCTCGGCCGCGCCTATGAGCACAAAGTTGCTGTCCACCTTGGCGTGGTCCTCCAGCCGCGACGGCACCTTGTACTTGGTGGACGCGTTCGTGTTCGGGTTGAACGCCGCGGGCAACGGGTTCTTGTCAATCTTGTACAGCCGCTTGGCCAGGTCGTGGTCGAGGACCATCAGCACCACAATCTCCTTTCGGCACTTCACGGAGGGCCCGTCGGCGTCGTACATGCCCGATGCCTTCATCTTGGCCTCGATGTCCTCCATCTCGGAGGAGCCCGACGGCACCTTCTTCCCGGGCAGCAGCATCGCCAGCGTGGCCGAGCCTGGGCCCGCGCCGCTGCCCGATCCGTCCGTCTTGAGCTGCGCAATGCAGACCGTGTTCATGGCCTGCGTGCCGTGCTCGTCAATGAGCCGCTCCTGCATTGCGACGCGCTCCCTCTTGCTAGGTATGTTCAGCTGCTCCGTGGTGAACTCAAAGAGCCCCTTGGACTCCTCCTGGCGAATGTCTGGGGCGTACACGAAGCCCGCGTCGTTGAACAGGAACCACTTGTTCACCTTCTCGTTCTTGATGATGTAGACGCGCTCTCGGGCCGACTCGTGCACGCTGACGTGCGCAAGGGCCTCCTCCAGCCCCACAGCGTCCGCATCGCCCGCAGACGCGCCATTGGACAGGCCTGCGCGATGGTCCTCAAACTCCTGCACGGCGTCGGGTGGGTACACTGGCCACTTGGGCTTGCTCAGGTCCGTCATGGTCATGCTCGCCAGATCGTCGTCGCTGTCGTCGTTGGTCTGCTGCGGCGCCTTCGGGTGTCCC
>Ga0115012_10002009_pt1 | contig 11798 bp, 13 predicted proteins | sample TroAtlMetagenome_FD_88706 | JGI IMG/M metagenome (GOLD analysis project Ga0115012, IMG submission 88706) | Marine eukaryotic phytoplankton communities from Atlantic Ocean - Tropical Atlantic ANT10 Metagenome | ecosystem: Environmental > Aquatic > Marine > Oceanic | place: Tropical Atlantic...
AAAGGCGATTCTAAAGGATTGGAAGCGTCAGCAAAGTGCTAAATCTAAAAAGAAGTCTAGTGGCAAATCGAAAAAATGACGAGGTAATCGAAAAGTTAGCAAATCAGCCACTCGAAGTTATGGAGAAAGTTTTGGCTAATGCTTCTAGAGAATTATACCCTATCGAGATAGATGGTATTGTTTATCATATTCCTAAACCCGTTAGCGACCTGATTGATGCAATTTCAATTCAGGCAGGTTTAGACGACCCACCAAAAAAGCGTGAAAAAACGAGCAATTAAAGGTGTTAATCACCTAGTATTTACAGACCTAAAAGAGTATCATTCTCATTTTGGGAAACAAGCCAAGACTCCTGTTAAGAATTGGAGAGAGGCAAAAGAAAAAGATTGGGTAATAGCAGATGATGGTGGTATAATCCAGTTATTGAAAGTGTCTAATAATATTACACATCCTAATGATAGACCTAATTATAAATTATCAAAAGGATGGTGTAGAACGGTAGTAGGCACTTTTTTAATTAAAGATAAGACCTTTATGGATACAGACTTTGAGCAACATCCTAATAGGTACACATTCTCAAAAACAATTAAGAACACCAATAGTAGAGTATACAAAAGGGAAAAGGCGACTAAGAAAGAAAAAGAGTTTGCCACTCATATAGTGACTGGGCAATCAGCCGTAGAGTCTTATATGAAATCTTTTAAAGAAGAAGACGAAGGCAAAGCAACAAAGAAAGCCGCTATACTATTAAAACAAAGGAGAATTATGAGCGAAATAGAAGCGAGTGCCTTAGAGGTCGCAAAAGAATTAGGCATAGACCATAGATATATATTAAGGTCTTTAAAATGCTTGGCTGAAAACGCAGGTGATGATAATATACAATTACAAGCCATAAAAGAACTAGGCAAGGCGGTTGGTACGCTTGGTCAAACTAAAAAAGTTGAGACTGGAGTAGTCGGACTCTTTCAAGGATTCTCACAAGAGCAATTAGAAGGAGCGTCTAGACCCGTTTTAGCAGAAAAAACCGAGGTTAAGTAATGGCAGTAGATGATTTTACTAAAACTGATGATGGAGCGTTAATCGCCTGTCCTCATTGTGGAGGGAGAAGTTTAAGAAAAGATGGTTGGAATTATTACAAGGAGAGCAAAAAGCAAATGTGGTATTGCTACTCTTGTTATAGGAAGACCCTTAAACCTGATATAATAGAAGAATCCCCTTTTGTAGTAGAAGAGCGTGACCCTGAATCTATACCAATAGATGAATTAATAGCGTTCAGACAAAAACAATATAAGCAAAAAGCCAAGTCGAAAGACAATAGGATGCTTACTAATATTGATATAAAACAATCTGGTCCAATAGGGACTGCACATTTTGGCGACCCCCATGTTGATGATGATGGTACAGATTTGGCTCAAATACTACATTATGTAGATGTCTTGAATGATACTGATGGTATGTTTTGTGGTAATCTTGGTGATATACAAAATAATTGGATAGGTAGATTACAAGCGTTGTATGGACAACAATCCACATCGGCTAGAGAGTCTTGGAAACTTACTGAATATTTTGTAAGTAAGGTTCAATGGTTGTATCTAGTTGCAGGTAATCACGATGTATGGAGTGGAGATGGTGACCCATTAGAATTTATGATGCGTGACCATAAAGGCTTATATGAAAGATTCGGAGCAAGGATGAACCTTCGCTTTCCTAATGGTAAGGAGATTAGAATAAATGCAAGACACACTTTTAAGGGTAATAGTATATGGAATACTGCTCACGGCGTTGCTCGTGCCGCTCAAACTGGTTGGAAAGACCATATCCTTACTTGTGGGCATACTCATGTTAGTGGTTATCAGGTTTTAAAAGACCCTGCGACAGGATTAATTAGTCACGCTTTGCAAGTTGCATCCTTTAAAATATATGATAGTTATGCAGATAAACTAGGTTTAGATGATAAGAATATATTTAATTGCCCTGTAACAATCATAGACCCTAGATTTGAAGACTACGATAACAGGTTAATAACAACAATATTTAACCCAATCGTGGCATCTAAATATTTAACTTTCTTGAGGGAAGAATGGAAACAAGAACAAACTATGAAGAAGAAGGACTCGAAGAAGAGTTTACCGAAAGCATAGCAAAACAATATAACAGGAGAAGTAAAATGGCTACAAAAAGAAAACCCGCAGCACCTTCCGCTGCACCTAAAAATGGCGTTAAAGCATCTAAGGTAAATAAACAAACAATGATAGACGCTATTGTTAATCTTGAAGAGCAAATGCACAGTCTAATGAAATCATTTTTATTAACTGATGATGCTCTTAGACAATACATAACTTGGAAAGGAGACGCTGACGAATTTCAAGCACATATGAATAAGTTGCTTTTAGAAAGAGTAGAGATGGAAAAAGAGCAAAAAGAAAAAACAGACCCTAACGAAATTCTTTTACCTGATGAACTTAATCAAGAATCAAAGTAAAGCAGATGAGGCTCTACTACTAGCATCTCAAGATGTAATTGCTTTTGGTAAGTTATTCTTACCTGATGATTATTTAAGGAGTGAGACTCCACCCTTCCACTACGAAGTGGCTGATACCATTGATGATAGAGATGTAAGACAATCTGCTATTATTCTACCTCGTGGTCACGGAAAGACTATATTAACAAAGGCTTCTATATTAAAAGATTTTGTTTTTTGTCCTCCTGACGATATGTTGTTCTATGCTTGGGTTTCAGCCACTCAAAAATTAGCAGTTGGTAATATGGATTACATAAAATACCATTTAGAGAATAATGAAAAGATTCAGTATTTCTTTGGTTCTCAAAAAGGAAGAAAATGGACAGAGGAAGACATTGAATTACAAAATGGTTGTAAACTTATCAGTAAATCAAATGTTACGGGAATTAGAGGTGGTGCAAAACTACACAAAAGATATGATTTAATAATATTGGATGATTTTGAACATGAAGAAAATACGCTTACGAGGGAATCAAGAGATAAAAATGCTAATCTTGTTACGGCAGTTGTTTACCCTGCTCTTGAACCTGAGACTGGTAGGATACGGGTTAATGGTACTCCTGTCCATTATGATAGTTTTATTAATAACCTTTTAATTAACAATGCAAAGGCTAAAAAAGATAATAAAGATTTTGCGTGGAGAGTTATCACGCACAAAGCAATAGATGAAGATGGTAATTTCCTTTGGTCAAGTTTCTTTACTCCTGAGATTATGGAGCAGAAGAAGAAGTTCTACTATGATAGTGGGCAGCCTTCTAAGTTCTATCAAGAGTATTTTATGCAGGTGCAATCTGAAGAAGATGCTATTTGGGGACAAAAGGACATAAGGACATATGATGGGTACACTCAACTTGATGAAGATAGTAAGATATTATACTTACACTTAAAAAATGAAGAGCCTATTCCTGTAAATACATTTATTGGATGTGACCCTGCGACTGATATTGATACAAAAACATCAGACTATTCAGTCATTATGGTAATTGCAGTAGATGTAAATAGGAATGTTTATTGTTTAGAATATGAAAGGCATAGAGCAATTCCAACTCTAGGTAGTAAATATGATGGGGCATTAGATATAAAAAAGAAAGGTGTGGTTGATTATATATTGGAACTTTATCAAAAGTATCATTGTACATCTGCTACTGTTGAGGATGTCGCTATGAACCGAAGCGTGTTTCAATCATTGAATGAAGAACGAAAAAGGCTAAATAAGTTCGAAATAGCAGTGATTCCACAAAAACCGGGAGGTCACCAGAAGCGAAACAGGATTTATTCAGGCTTAAACGGAAGATTTTCGATGGGTTTAATATATATACGGGATAATATGTTTGATTTAAGTAACGAAATTGTTACATTCGGGGCAAAGATGGCACATGATGATACAATAGAAGCACTGTATTATGCCTGTCTTAATTCATTCCCCCCTGATTTTAAACAACAGAAAAACCAAGATGGAAAAAGGGAATGGTATAAACCTAGAAGAAAAGCAAAATCTTGGATTGTTAATTAAGGAGTGTATATGCCTTATGGAAAAGGAACTTACGGAAGCAAAGTTGGAAGACCAAAAAAAGTCAAAAAAGCAAAACCAAAAAGCAAAAAGCGTAAAAAAAAGTAAAGACGCTTGGAACACCACGCTGAAACCAATTCTTATTCACTTTAAAAAGGATAAGACTGATGTTTCGTGGGAAAGGATAAAATTTTATGCCTAAACCTTATAGATTTGGAAGGAAAAGCAGAGAGCGTCTTAAAGGCGTTGATACAAGATTAGTAAATGTTCTGAATGAACTTATTAAGATTATGGATGTTACTATTATTGAAGGACTCCGTTCAGCAGAGCGACAAGAAGAGTTACTCCAAAAAGGAGCGACTAAAGTAAAATACAGTAAACATATGGAAGGAAAAGCCGTTGACTTAGCACCATATCCTATTGATTGGAAAAATAGAGATGGCTTTCATTATATGGGTGGAATGATTCGAGGTATTGCCAAACAACTTAATGTACCTGTTCGCTGGGGCGGGGACTGGGATAGTGATGGTGATGTAAAAGACAATGGCTTCGATGATTTAGTTCATATAGAGATAAAGGGATAAAATGAAGAAGAGAAAAAAATTGAGAGCAACAAACAAAATAGAGCCGAGTCGCCCATCTGGTACAACATTATCTGCACGAGCAGGCATGGGATTACCGAGTGGCGACGGGAAGAATAAGAGCGTTTGGCAAAGTTTCGTTGATGCTAGTGGTTTTTCTAAGCGTCATCCTCAACCGATGAAAAAGAAGAGGAAGAAATAATGCCGAAACTAAGTAATAAAAAGAAAGCCGAAACTGTCTACCAGTTGTTCCAAAAGTCGAGTGGAACATGGCGTTCTAAATGGGAGGCTCAGGCTCAAAAATGTTATGATTTTTACCATAACGACCAATTATCTGCTGAAGAATTAAGGACTCTTGAAGAATCAGGGATGCCAACATTTACTATTAATAGGATAACTCCTGTAATAGAAATGATGAAATATTTCTCTACTTCAAAAACTCCTAGATGGCAAGCAGTTGCCGCTGAAGGTAGTGATACCGATGTAGCATCAGTACACGCAGATATTGCTGAATATTGTTGGCATTTATCAAATGGAGATTCTATATACTCTTCAGTTATTCAAGACGCTTTAGTTAAAGGCGTTGGTTGGTTTCAAATAGATGTAGACCCTGATTTAGATAAGGGGATGGGTGAAGTTGTTTATAAAAGACTAGAACCATTTGATGTTTATGTAGACCCTATGGCTAGAGACTTTTTAATGAGAGATGCCGCCTACATAATAATTAAAAAAGATTTAAGTAAAACTCAATTAATGCAATTATATCCTGAAAGTAAAGCCAAGATTAGAAAGGCTACTTCTAGTGCAAATAATTCTAATGGTATGTTTATGACCGATAGAGACACTATGGCTTCAGATAGCATACAACCTAATGATGTTGGATATGATGCTTATGACCCTGAGACTTCAGAGTTAGATGATGTAATTGATATATATGAAACTTATTCTAAAGAAAAATATGTTCTATATAATGTATTCTTACAAATACCTGCTAATGTAAAAGACATCAAAGAGATGAAAGCAAATATGCTAAAGCAGATAGATGATAGGAAAATGGAACTTCAGGTTTCTTATAAAGAAAAAGCCTTAGAGATACAAGAGTTAGTTGCTCAAGGAGAAATGATTTATGAAAGAGCCGAATTAGAGTTAAAAAGACTTGAAGAACAAAATGAAAAAGAACTAAAAGAGTTTGAATTACAATTAACTAATCAGATTCAAGAATCTTCTAGTCAAATTGAACAACAAATATTAACTCAATCTGAGTTAGATATTATTATGAATGACCCTTTAATAAAATCTACTATAATGGAAGCAGTTAAATTTTATGATACAAGGGTAAAGGTATCAGTTACTCTAGGTTCAGATACAATGTTGTATGAAACAACCTTGCCTATTAATAACTATCCTTTAATTCCTATTCCATATATGTGGACTGGAACTCCTTATCCTCAATCAGCAGTATTACCTTTGATTGGTAAACAACAAGAGATAAATAAATCTCATCAATTAATGGTTCACAATGCTAACTTGTCTTCTAATTTAAGATTTGTATATGAGGAAGGTTCTATACCTGAAGCCGAATGGGAACAATATTCATCTGCTCCGGGTGCATTATTAAAATATAGACAAGGATTTACTCCTCCGACTCCTATCAATCCAATGCCAATAAACAATGCTTTCTTTAGCAATGTTCAGCAAGGGAAACAAGATATGGAATATATCTCAGGAATATACTCTTCTATGCAGGGGGACACTGGTGCCCAGCACGAAACTTATAGAGGACTGCTCGCACAAGATGAGCATGGAACAAGAAGAATAAAAGCGTGGATGCAAACCATTGTCGAACCTGCATTAGAGCATCTTGGGAGAATGTTTATGCAAGTTGCACAAAATACTTATAAAGCAAATAAGGTATTTAGGATTGTTCAGCCTAGTGGTTTACAAGAACAACGAGAGGTTGAAATTAATGTACCAATCTATAATGATTTAGGTCAGGCTATTAATAAATATAATGATTACGCTTCGGCTCAATTTGACATAAGAGTCGTTGCAGGTTCTACATTACCTGTTAATAGATGGGCATTACTAGAAGAATACTTTAGATGGTATCAATCAGGATTAATAGATGATATAGCGATGTTAAGTGAAACTGATGTTCGAGGAAAAGAACAAATACTTAAACGCAAGTCAATCTATTCACAATTAAAGTCACAAGTTGAAAGTCTTGAATCACAATTAAAAGACCAAACTGGTGAAAATGAAACACTCAAGCGTCAAATAGTCCAATCTGAAATACGCCACTCAGCGAGGGAAGTGGAACATGGAATGAAAGGTGATGCCTTAGAGACTAAAGCACAACAAAAACTTATGCGTCAACGGATGGCGGATAAATCAAAACAGCAAGATAAATAATACTTGCAACAAATAAAGAAACAGGAGTAAACTATATGGACAATCAATCGGATAACCTGCAAGTCAGCCCTGAAGATGTCGAAGCAGCCGTAACAGGCAAATCAAACGAAGGCGTTAATGATGCTGGGGAATTTTTCTCTGCTTTAGACAATTCAGTTAATGGATTGGTCAATGATAGACCTTCAAGTGAAACAACTGTCACCTCGAAAAATGTAAATAGAGAGCCAGTTGCCGAACAACAACCAGTCGCTCAAACCGAAAGCGAACTCGATACCTTAAAGAAAAGATACTCGGATAGTAGCCGTGAAGCAAAACGACTTAACACTCGTGTCAGGGAACTAGAAGAATATGCACCACTTTTAGATAGAATGAGACAAGACCCTAATTTAGTATCTACGGTTAGAAACTATATTGAAGGTCAAGGTACGCAAGGAATCAAAGAAAAATTGGGTGTTTCAGAGGATTTCGTCTTCGACCCTGACGAAGCCTTCTCAGACCCAAAAAGTGAATCGGCAAAAGTATTTGATAATGTTGTGAACAATAAGGTCAATGCCATAGTAAGTGGACAACTTAATAAACAGGCTCAGAAACAAAAGATAAGTGACGATATGAAAGAATTTCGTGACAAACATCAGATGGGTGATGAAGACTATAAGAAGTTCATTGAATTTGCAACTAGTAGACCTTTAAGTTATGATGACATCTATTTTTTAATGAATAGAGATAATCGTGACCAAAACATTGCAAACGAAACGAGGAAAGAGATTGCGAATCAAATGCAAAATGTAAGGCAAAAGCCTAACTCAGTAGCAGGTGTAGGAGCAACTTCTCAGAATCAAAACGAATCTAGTGTCGAAGACGCAATTTTCGATTCCATGTTAAAAGAGGGTTTAGACAATCTATTCACTTAACTAACGGAGTAAAAAATGGCATCTCAACCATTACATTTAAGTAATTGGAATTTGGCTGATGTAGATTCTCCGGGAAGTGCTGGTTCGACTCTAAACACTGGTGTACTTCGCAGGAAGTATAATTTTGGCGACAGAGTTTCAGAACTTGCAATCCCTCAAACTCCTTTCTTTAGATTTGTTTCTAAAGTAGGAAAGAATCCGACTGATGACCCAAGTTTCAAATTCACAGAAAGACGACCATCTTTTCATAAAAGATATTCGTATGTCGTAGGACACCACACTGCAAAAGCAGCAGCAGGTAACGCAGGAGTTGCTCAGGCAACTATAACTGCAAATAGCATTTTCCTATTTATGGCAGGTGACTATAAAGTTCAAGGTAACATTCAAAATGTTCAAGGACAAGCAGGTGGTAAAATAGACGCAGGAGACGAAGGAACTGCTCCTGATTTCTACCTACCAAAACAAATAGTAAAAGTTCCAATGAGTAGCACAGCCGATGGTGGCGTAAGTGGTTCTGCAGGTTCAAAAGCAGTTGATGTTGATGACTATATGTTATATCAAATTGACGCTGCTGAAGACATTGATAAAGGATACTTATGTAAAGCGGCTGACTCAGATGCAACAGTAGGCTCAGGTACAGATGGAGCAGGTGTAGTAGGCGATTTCGTTGCCTCACTAAACGCCGCTGCTGATAAGGCTGATTGGCTTCATTGCACAAGAATCAAAGTTGCAATAATCAAATCCTGTATCGCTGCTGGTAATGCAGATTTAGCGAATTACGCTTCTGACGCGGCAGTAACTGACGACATATACAAAGAATCTATTTCTGATACACTAGAAAAGATGCGTTCATATGTTGTAGGTAGTGGTTTCGAGGAAGGTTCAAGCCTTATACAGAAAACTTGGAACGACCAACCATTCAGCACAGGTTATGGGCAAACTCAAATATGGCGTACCGAATTTGGTATGACAAATACTGCTCGTGCTACTATTTTGAAGTACGAAGCAAATGAGTGGGCAAGAATCTGGCGTGATAAGTTGATTGAGCATAAATGGGATATTGAGCAATCACTCCTATTTGGTTCTCAAGCATCTGTTGGAAGTTACAACTACACTCAAGGCGCAGTAGACTACATTCAGAATAATGGTAATGTTTTCTCTATGGCTTTAGCAACAAAAACTCAAGATGATTTTCTTGATGATTTGTCTAAACTCGTAGACCCTCGTTACGGTGGTTCTCAATCACAGGTATTCTTTTGTTCAACAGAAGTATATAACTGGCTACACAAATCAAGTGGTTACTTTGCCAACAATGTTGCAAATCTACAACCCGGTGGATACAGCGGGGCGACAGAAGATGGATTCGCCAAAGGTTCTATTGGTGCATCTATGGGTCGTGGCGACTTTGCAATGGTTGGAAAATCCAAATCATTTGGCGTAGACATCTCTCGTATCAGCACAATTTATGGTGACATGAATATTGCTAGACACATTATGTTAGATGGAACTAATGTCAAAATGCTCGCAGTGGACATGAAGCATGTCAAGTACAGACCATTGGTCGGTAATGGCGTGAGTCGTGATACTTCAGTCTATGTCGGTGTTCAATCTTTAGAGAACACAGGTACAGATAAGAGAGTCGATATGATTCTTACTGAAGCAGGTATGGAATTTCAAATGCCTGAAGCACACGCAATCTGGAAATAACCTAGACGATATATTAGGGGAGTCCCTGACTCTCATACTCCCCTTTTATAGAGAGGAGCATTATGGCAATAACTGAAATAAATTCAGAAATTCAAACAATTTCAGGTGTCACAAGTGCTAATGCTAATTTTATTGAGTCCGCTCAAAGATTTGTAGCATCAAGTATCCCTAAAAATTATATGTGGGGATATGTAAGCAAAAGTACACCTAGTTTAACAAATCCTATCGCTATTGGGTCTAAGACTGATAGCGTTCTTGCCGTTGTAAGAGGCAACTATCATTGTGGTGAACAACCACAAAAGTATCGTGGTACGGTCGAAGGTAATGATACGAATAGTTTATACTATCCTACTCATAGACACCCTAGATATGTAAAAGACCACTCAAATAATTACAATATTTATCCCGCTCCAATAGCGGCAGCAGACAATAGTGACACTTCAGACCATAGTGCAGGAGATGTACATGGTTATGTTATGTATGTAGATTATTCTAAGATAGATGATGATTCAGATTTAAGAAATGCAGTAATATTCTACGCAGTATCGAAAGAATGTGGAGTATTGGGACTTGGTAAAGTAGTAAATTGGTCAAGCGTTGCTTTGCCACCTGAAATACCATCCCCTGCTTTTGGTGTCCAATTAAATATTACAACAACAGCACCTCAAGTGCCAGTGTTGGCTAAAACGCAATTAGACACATCAGATTGGGTCGCACCCAATTATGTTCCACCTACCTTGCAATTATCGGATTTCCCAACGATTACTTGGGATTTCCCAACTTCTCCTGTTGCTCCCTCTATTGTGAGTAATAGCGTGGAGGATTATTCAAGTGCGACCCCTACTTTTATACCTCCTCCTATGCCTAGTTTAGATTTTACTAGTGCAAAGAGTTATGTTACAAACGAAGACCCAGAGATGGTTCAGTCTCAAATAGGACTAATTAACTCGCAATTAAGTGAGTATCAGAATAAAATGTCAGAGGCTCAACAAAAGTTCAATGAAGAAAATGTTAAATATCAAGCAACAATAGGAACATTTCATCAAGAGGCTCAGTTAAAAGAAGGTTTTGAAGGTAGAAAACTTCAGAAATTTCAAGCCGAGATGGGTAAATATACACAAGATGTAAATAGTACTATTCAAAAGAATCAAGCCGAGATACAAGCGTGGGTTCAAGAACATGGTACTAGGGTACAAGATTTTCAAGCAAAAATATCTAGTGCTATGAACGAGTTCAATAAGCAAAATGTCGAATATCAATCAATGGTTAATAAATCAATCCAAAATGCTAACTTTAATGTTTCAAGTGAAAAAGACAAAATGGCTAGTTATCAAGCACAATTAGGTCAATACCAACAAGATACTCAAAAGGAAATAGTTACTTTTCAACAAAATCTTGCTCAAGACCAACAAGAGTATGGTGCTAAACTCCAAAAGTTTCAAGCAGACTTAGGAAAAGCAAATGCTCAAGTACAACAACTTTCATCGGAGATAAACTCAAATCTTGCACAAGCACAATATTACGATAAATTGGCTGATAAATATTATTCTTGGGCAACGCAAGAAGTACAAAAGTTTATAGCAAATAATGAACGAACAACATCAAGAGCAATGACTGCTCAACAATTAGGAAAATAGGAGTAAATAATGGCGAACTTTTCAATTCAGTATTCTGCACATTGTACTCCAATAGAAGAACTTGAGGCTACCGACTCTAGCAATAAGGCTAGGCTAGTACATAGTAGTATTGATAAATCTGTTGGTGGTAGTGGAGAATTTTCATGTGCGACAACCGCAACAAATATTAAATATAAAGAAGCACCAACTACTGCCAACGCAGTTGCTTTAAACCATGCAAGTTTAATAGGAACATTTGCAGGGTGTGACTTTTTAATGATAAAAATTAAATCAGCAGCGAGTACGGGAACTCCTGATGTAGATGTTAAATTAAGTAACGCATCTATTAGTTACTTATCAGGTGTAGGTGATGTAATTTTACTTAGACCAAAAGGCTCTAATTTGTCGGCTATAACAGTACAATCTACTAGTGGAACCACATTAGCGAATATTGAAGTATTAGCAGGTAAGGATGCTTAAATGACTATACAAGAAGTAATGGAAAGAACTGGTACAAATGAGACAGGTCTTGTTATTGCT
>Ga0115012_10002010_pt1 | contig 11792 bp, 22 predicted proteins | sample TroAtlMetagenome_FD_88706 | JGI IMG/M metagenome (GOLD analysis project Ga0115012, IMG submission 88706) | Marine eukaryotic phytoplankton communities from Atlantic Ocean - Tropical Atlantic ANT10 Metagenome | ecosystem: Environmental > Aquatic > Marine > Oceanic | place: Tropical Atlantic...
CCTATAGCTATATTGTGTTCACCAGTAGTGATTAATCCTCAAGCAGATCCCACGCATCCTTATACTCAGCTATCCAGCCAGCTGCGTTTCCATTTGAGCTTTTGTAAATGCTGACTGTTTGAGATTTAAACCGTTCAGGTGGGACAACAAAAAACCAACCTTCATCCATTGCTACTATCACAATAAAATCACAATCAACTTTTTCGTACAGAACTTTTTTACCGCCTTTGCGTTTATTGATTTTTAGAATGTGCTTTGTGTCTTTGTTTTGCTTGTTGTTGTATTTTCTTGTGGTTGCTTTAACTTGAATGCGCCTAGTGAGCGTCCCTCTTACAGCTATTAAATCAAACGGGCTAGACGGGTTGCAAATAGTTTGAGTGTAAACTTCCCAACCGTGAAGCAATAACTCAAGGGCGGTCATCATCTCGCCTACTGAGCCAATGTTAGCGGATTTTATTTTTTCGTTGTTGGCTGATCCCAATTTGTTTCGACCCATCTCCACGTCGATCTTATCCCCTCGTCCAAACTGATTCGGTGTTGCCAGCCCAGCTGATTTAGTCTCGACGCATCCATTACCTTTCGAGGAGGTCCGTCTGGCATAGCTGGATCAAGTGAAAGTGTTAAGCGTTTACCTGACACTTCAATAATCAGCTCTGCCAGCTGGAGGATACTGCACTCTTCTTTTGTTCCTACATTTAAAAAACCGTTCGGCTCACAATCGTGTGCGTCAACTGACTTGAGGCAAAACGCTATTGCGTCAGCGAGGTCATCAACGTGCATAAATTCTCTCTTAGGCGATCCAGTTCCCCAAAGATTAATTACATCTCCGTCTCTAGCTTCGTGTACTTTTCGTAAAAGCGATGCTACAACGTGGGAATCTCCTATTCTAAAATTATCAAACGGACCGTACTGGTTTGGAGGCATTAGCGAATAAAAATTCTCGTGATACTGATGTCGGTACGCATTGCACAGCTCAATCCCTGTTGTCTTAGCTAGAGCGTAAGGTTGATTAGTTGGTTCAAAAGGCCCAGTCAATAATGACTCTTCAACCATTGGTTGTAACGCTTCTCTTGGATAAATACAGCTGCTTCCTAATAAGATGAATTTTTTTAATCCAAACTTGTGAGCGGCTTCAATCCAGTTCAGCTGGATTGATAAATTTTCACGAATGAAATCAGCGCGTTGTGTGTTATTGGCGTGAATGCCTCCGACTTTTGCGGCGCATAAAACAACAGCGTCGGGCTGGTGTTTTTGCAGCATTCTTTCAGCTGAATTTAATATTGTGTAATCTACGCGCTGGTCCTCTTGAAGAGGTTGCAAACTGGATGATTTATGAATCCTACGAAGCACAGCGCGGCCTACCATACCTGTGTGGCCAGCTACAAAAACAGACTGTTTAGATCGAACCGACAGGCTGTGTGGTGGAGAGAATTTCTGTTCCATCTAATCTTATTTTCGACATCATTTTATCCGTAACGCCTTTGCCAATACCTGCGCTTGATTGCTGGATTGCGTCTTTCTTATTACATACATAAGCCCCTTTGTCGTTCGTTATTTTAGTTTTTAATATAAAACCATCGTGCAACATATATGTGAATATATAACTCGGTATTCGTAGGATTGAGCTGACTGACTGTAGTGACTCGATTTTCTGAGTGTCAATTATAAGCTCTCCTTCGTACTTTGTAACCAGATCCTTAAAACTGGCATTTCGACATTTAATCTCATAAATAGCCTCCAGCTGATGACTTAATGCGTTGTAACTTATGCCGTCAATCTGCGCGTACTGGTCAGGGGGTTCAGCTATAGCCCAACGCTTGTGAGTGCTGCGAATAAGTTTAACAACCTCGCCTTCGTAGTTTTTAGCTTTTTGGTGCTTTTGTTGTACCTCGGTCATATCTGTCTTCAATTCTAATAATATCGTCTTCTGATAACTCGTCACCAAACTGCACCTCTACCAGCTCGGCTGTGGTTTCTTGGTAATTAGCAATCGAGTGCTGAACGCCTCTCTTTACAAAAACATATTCATTCACTCCTACCGCTTTTTCTAAATCACCAATCACTACGCTCACCTCACCTCGCACTACGATCCAGTGTTCGTCTCTGCGCTGGTGGACTTGTAAAGATGTAGCCTCGCCGCATCTTATTGTTAAAGTTTTAACTTTGTGTTGTACCCCTGTCTCAAGAAGCTCAAAGAATCCCCAAGGCGTTTTGTTCAACCTGCTCATCTCTTGTTATATAACACATTAATTTGGTGATCGACCATACGCTCAACCAGATCAGGAAACTCTACAGCTGGCGACCATCCTAAATTCTTCCTTGCTTTTGAGTTGTCGCCGATCAAGGTCCATAGTTCATTAGGTCGTTTGAGTCTTTCATTAATTTCGACGTAATCATCCCAATCGCCGAGTCCTGCATACCTGAACGCTCGCAGTAAAAAGTCTTCAACTGACCAGACTTCACCAGTTGCGATAACGTAGTTGTCAGCAAACTCATCCTCGGTCATCAACACGGCTGCGTTCATATAGTCTGGAGCGTAGCCCCAGTCTCTTTTACCTGACAAGTTGCCCAGCTGGAGAGGTTCCTTACGGTTGCTAACTGAAAACTCAGCAACGGCTTTTGCAATTTTCTGAGTGACAAATGTGTCGCCTCTTCTTTCGGACTCGTGGTTAAACAATATGCCGCAGCTAATGTTGAGCCCTCGTTGTTTATATATTTCAGCTGAGTGGTGAGCAGCTGTCTTGGCTATGCCATACGGAGATATTGGCCTGAGAGCTGTGTCTTCATTTATTGGTTTTAGATTTCCATTTGAATCGTGTTCTCCAGTGTTGCCAAACATTTCAGATGTGCTGGCCTGATACATAAAAGCAGTTGGGCAGGTTTCTAATACAGCTTCCATAACATTTATGGCTCCATTGAAATTTATTTGGCTCGTGCTTTGATTGATTATAAATGAATCACGCACTTGCGACTGAGCTGCTAGATTATAAACATAATCCGGCTGGCACTCTCGTAAGGCCAACCTAATCGAGCCATAGTCAGTTACGTCACCTCTGTGCAGTGTTAGCCTTTCAAATATGTGGTCAATGCGCTGGGTGTTTAAGGAGCTGGCCCTGCGAACTATTCCGTGAACCTCATAGCCTTTAGCTAGTAAATGTTCAGCTAAATAGCTGCCATCTTGTCCTGTTATACCAGTGATTAATGCCTTCTTCATTTGCCAACCAATTGTTTAGATATGATTTGAATTTCTTTTAATGATTTCTTGTCAGTCTCCATAGCTTCCTCAACGCGTCTGACCGCATTATACACAGCTGTTCTGTCACGTTTCCAGAATCGCCCTATGTTGCTCTTCCTAATATTAAGACTGTCAGCTAAGTACATACAAATATGGCGAGGCCATACGATATTTCGGTGACGATCTGGGCTTCTAAGTTTACTGATTGGAACTTTAAAAAAGTCACTGGCTATTTGGGCTATTGTTTTTTGATTCATATTCCGTAAATTTCTTTGATAACATCAAGGTGTTGCAGCTGGTCGTACTGCTTGTTCTTGCTGTCTCGTTTAAACCGATCATTTTCAACCCAACTCTCTGTTGAGTAGTGGTAGGTATTGCAATCCATTGGGCTGGCTTTTAAATCTTCGATATGGTTGTCGCAACCATTGATGAATTGCCTCTTAGCCTTCGCTCCGAATGCCACCTCCGAGAATGCGTGAATGCTGCACGTCTCATAAATAAACCCCTCCCAGCCGTTCAGCTGCTCAATTGTTCTTTCTTCGCTGCGCTTGAATATCTCTTCGCCTAATCTTCTTAATATATTGCTCCCTTTCTCAGCTGCAAATATATAATCAGCTATCAAATCTCCGTTGTAGTTAGAGTGATCTTTTAAGTTGTAGAAATTAGCTTCTGATTTTAAATCGGTGAACGTGCTAACCGTCTTGATTGGGTATACGTCGCAGTCTGCATAAAGCCCTCCGTGTTTATGAATAGCTGCGACCCGTTGGATAGATGCTTTCTGGATTGTGGCGAAGTCACAGTATTGATTAAACTGTTCTGGCCAAGTTTTCTTAATGTGACTAGCCAGCTGATCTCCTTCAATAAACTGGTAGTTCCAGTCTGGGTTTAGCAGCTTCCAACGCTCTACTGACACCCGTTCAAAAGTTCCGAGTCTAAGGTAGTTTTCGTGTATTTGTATTATATTATTGGGTATCAAAATTAAAAAAATGGTTCATCGCTTTTTGAGAATTAGCAGCTGAAATAACAGCCCTCCTAACTGCGTCAGGGGAAACTTGCCAGTGTTCAGGTATAACTTCCTCAAGTGAAGTGGAAAACAAAAAAGTCGCAGCAGAATAAACATCGTGTGGTTCCATCCATTTTGGTAACGGGCATCTTGAAGGGTAAGCTCCTCGTAAAAAATTTTCCAAAGCAAATGAGTCTACAGTATTGTCGTTTTTGATGAGTCCACACTTGTGCGCTTCAACCCAATCAATTGCTGCTTGAACAACGACGGCTGAAAGCAGGTCGCAAAATGCCTTTTCATCCCGCAATACTCAATCCTCACTTAAACAGGCTCAACTGGTGTTCACTATGTGGTGGTAATAACCACAAAACCACCGCCGTTCGGCGACATCCACCGACTCTATGCCCAGTTGTGCAAATCACTTGCTTGTCTGTTTTATCCGATCTTTCACTTCGGTGTTCAGTTTCTTGTTCCACCTAGTTCCGATCTCAGCTGTTTCTAAATCGTTCCGCTTTGATCTGGGATCTTTTAAAAGCTTCAACGCTCTGTCTTTCCAATAAGAACGCCTTTTGTAGTCTTCCCTTCTTTGATCGCAAAAGTTTTCTGTATTTATTGAAAATCCTATTTCCATTTCTCTCGTGCTTGGCGGGGATTTCATTTGCCAATAGGACAGAATCTTTCCGTCAAAAAGCTTGCGAGCATACTCAACAAGCTCATCCTCGGTCAGCTGTCTGCTAGTTGTTTCTTCTTCTCGTTCAGCCACGTTTCGTGTTTCTTTTGGTAAGCGTCTTCAAACCGAATCTTGTTTCTTACAAAGACAAGATCAACCTCTCCCTGTCTTCCTGCTCTGTTTTTTCCGATAGCAAGCTTGAGTAGCATATTGGGACCATCTCTCATAGCTGGGTCGTCAATATAAAGGAAAGCAACTACATCTGAATCCTGTTCAATTGAACCCGATTCACGGAGGTCAGATAATCTAGGTCGCCTAGCTTCTCCCTCAACTCCTCTGTTCAGCTGGGCTAACCCAATCACGGGAACTTTAAGTTCCATTGCCATCTGTTTAAGTTCAGCTGTTATGTTTCCAACTTGAACGTGCCTTTGCGCTCGGCGATCTTCTGCGGCTGGTTTAATCAGCTGGATGTAATCTACGATTATCAACTTCACCCCTTCATCCTTAACCAACCTTCGTGCGTTGCTTCGGATTTGTGATACTGTCAGATTCCCGTTATCAACAATGTGTATTGGGGCTGAGTTTAATTTTGGAACATAGCTTGCGGCTTGTTTCATTATCCGCATACGATTGCCCGACTCCTCAACTCCTCCATTTATAACGTCTCCAATTAGGTTTGTATCAGATAACGAGCAAAGCATTCTAAGGTTCAACTCATCCTGAGTCATTTCATAGCTGAAGAAAGCAACCGGAGTCCCGTTCATAACCAGCTTTTCGGCGATGTTACCAGCCAGCGCAGATTTACCTACAGCGGGTCGAGCAGCGATAGTAACCAGCTGACCGCCCCTCAACCCGCCGAGGATTTTGTCGATGGAATTATAACCAGTGGTTATACCAACCCTTCCACCATTGTGTGCTTCTTCAAGCGTGTCTACAATACGCTTAAAAGAATCACTCCTGTTGTCTGTTTTTGTTGTAACTTGGTCTGTTAAGGAGAAGACCAATGACTCAGCTGTGCTAACCAATTGTTCAACGTCTTCCACGGCTGAAGCTTCTTCGGCTAATCTTAATCCAGTTTCTTGGACTATTCTTGCTTTTCTTTTTTCGTCACATATCTCGGCCCAGTAACTCCAGTTGAGTGGAGAAGGACACGCTGACTCTGCTTCCAGTACATCGGGCAAAGTCAAAGAAGACCCTTCACCTTTGGCTTGGTGAGCCAGCGTGTCCAGTGTTATGACCGCGCCGTTACTTTCCAGTTCCTCTATTCTCTTCCACATTCCACGGCACTTTAGGTCGTGGAAGAAAGTTTCATCCACCCCAGCGGAGCGAATATCGTCAAATTTGCCTTGAATTGCTGCGCCTATTAAGCCCAGCTCGGCATCACGGTCGTTTGGTATTTTTTGTATTGGTTTCATAGTAATGATTAAAATTGTGAGGATTATTTTCATCCGTAGATTTCAGCGTCCATCTCGTAAAAGACATCCTCGGTGGACATTTTCTTTTTTGGTTTAGTATTTACAGCTGGCTGATTGTTAAGCTTGTTGTTTTTCCACCACCTAAACATCGCCTTCCAATTTTTTATTGGTTCACCATTGGACATCCAACCCCTGTCTGAATAGGTCTGGAAAAAATCATCGACGATTGCCGCCGCGCCCTGCTTGGTCCCGTACTCTTCAACCTCCTCCTTCGTCGGAGTTTTTGCTTTTAGGGTTTTGGTTTCTTTCTCCTCTTCTACTAACTTACTTACTACTGGGTCTGGGGTAAAGGATTCTTTACATAAGGTAAAGGATTCTTTACATAAGGTAAAGTTGTCGAGGTTGTGTTTTTTGGCATCTCTAGTAGCCGAAAAGACGCTTTGTCTAGTCACTCCAAGAATCTTTGCGATCTCTTTTTGCTGCGCTCTAGGGTAACTGTAAATTACTGAACAGATCAGCTTGGCTGACAGCGATAATTTAGATTTTAATATTTCATCCGGCATTTCAATGGTCATTTTCTTTATTTTTTTTCATAGGTTTTACGAAGGTGCTTTCTCTCACGATGTCAAAGAAAGCTTCGCTGGTCATTGTCACTAAAAATCCTTGGTTATTTTTTGTATGGGCTACCACAGCCAGTTTCCCGAAGGGGGTATCGTCCAAAGCTCTGTCCATAGCGGCCCACACGTTAAGCTTCTCGACGTTTTTAACTTCAAAGTGTAAGTCTGGCAGCTCTCCGCAATGAACGTCAGGAGAACCGTCAGGACACTTGCCGCTAAATTGGTTTGTTCGGTAGGTCGTTTCGGGATCGAACCCAGCGGCACGAAGTTCGTCCCGCCAAGCTCTTTCCCCACGTTTTCCTTTATCTCTTTGTTGCTTCCCCATTTTCTTTTATCAACTTAGCGTTTTCAGCGGGGTTGAATTTGTTTGTAAGCTGCCATATAGCGCAGCTGGCTTTGAATATCTTCCAAGCATTTGATAATTCTTGTGAAGTCCAAACTTTCATAATCGGATAGCAAGGTGATTGCGAACACAAAACCACACTCATCACTTGCTGGATTCGGGGCGGCTTGTTTTCCCAGCTTGCGTTCTTATATGCAGCCAGCTGCCATACCCAACTATCATAGTAATTAGGTTTAAGGTTTCCTTTAGCGTCTTCTTTAACGTCCTGAGTTTTATAATCAAGTAGTGTTAGTTTACCGTCTACGACAGCTAAACCGTCTACTTGGCCAGCGTATCCAAGTTTGTTATTTACACACACAAACTCGGTGTCAACAAAGGAAACAGAATGATCTCTAGTCCATTGAATGTAATGTTTAACAAAAGGTTTTATCTCATCGTACTTACTATCGAGAAATCCAGTTTTATTTAGTTCGTCAATTGCGTTGTGATACAGAGAACCAAAAGCTCTGGCATCCACCATCTTCTTTTGAGCAAACTGGCGCATCTTGTCACCGTATTCTTCCGTGTCTTCTCCACCTACAATTGGATTATTTACACAAGCCTCAAGCATCTGGTTTTGCTTCCAGCGATCAAGACTTGGGTTGGCAACTATTTTTGTTATTGCCGTAACACTGGGAAACAAACCCAGCTTTCTAGCGTCAGCCTTAGTGGTGTTTCTTTCACCAGTTCCATCTTTCTTTGGGACTGTATGAAGAGAGCGGCCATCGGGATAATACCAATGACCGCCATCCCCATTCAGCTCACGCTTATGTGGTTGAGCTGAAAGAAACATTAGAACGGTGCGCCTTCGTTATAGATTTGATAATCTTTAGCAACAAAAGCAGTTGCGCCTTCATCAAGAGGAGTGCAGCTTGTCATATTGCTGTAGGTTTTACCGTTCTTCTCACTCACATTATGAGTGAACACTAAAGTTGCTGGTCTGCCAACAACCGCAGCTTCAAAGTCTTCTTTTGTTTTGAAGTCTTTAATCTCAACCTCCCAATCACGAAGACGCTTATGCAGCGATCCGTTTTCGTTAGAGATTGATTGAGGCACATTATGCCAATCCCAATACACACAGTTCACCTCAGAGCCATCCTCTTTGGTTGCTGTCTTATCAGTTTGAAAAACCAGAATAATCCGGTTTTTCGTCTCACCGTCAGCCGTTTGTTTTGTAAACGGTTCACCTGTTTTTTTGTTATGTGTAACTACTTCTACACAAACACCATTTGCCACCCCTTTAGGGTGAATCTCGAAGTCTGTTTTTACAGAGCTTTCAGTTGCATTTAAGAACATATTATTTTTATTCGTCTTCTATGATTTCTGGGTTTTCTATTTCGGCACTCGCCGAGAGAAATTGTTTATCTTTACGGGATTTCATTTGAAATTCTTTATTAATTTCGTCGCATCTGTTTTTTAAAAACTTTTGCTCTAAAGCATTCAAGTAAAACCAAGTGTCTGCGGCCTCTTCCTTTAGAGCCTTAACAAGTTGAAGTTCATTCATCCTCCACAACCCCTTATCGCCTTTTGGGTTATGCTCCTCTATGCCTTTATTAAATTTAGGCAAAGCAAAGGACGTGAATTGATGCAGTGATATATCCCTTATTTCTGGATCAGTCATTTTTCAAAGTATTTTCTTATTATGTTTTCAGTCGCAATACCGATCTTTAAGCCTTTTTTAATACAATGATCTTTTAAAAGCTTATGAACCTTCTCACTTACCGCCACTACTTTAAGTTTTCCTGATGTTGCTCGCACTGGAAAGCAACTTTATATATTTTATTTTAAACGTCAATAAAAAAATAAAAATAAATATAACTACCTTAGTATGTAAGGGCCGACGCTTATATCAATCAAAAAAAGTCTACTAAGCAGAGGGTGCGAGGCGTGGCCCCTTTCGGGGTATAAGCAAACTAATCTATACCGATATTAGAATCGGCCCTTGTTTTGAAAATTAAAGCTCTCTTTCAATCACAGCTTCTAAGCGGTTGATTGTTTTTAGAGCGTCCCGAACAAATTCCACTGAATTCGTGGAAGCACGAACGGCATCTTGAAAACCAGCTGGATGCCTTTCAATCAGTCTTTCTGCGTTTTTCAAGTCCGCCGTCGCGCAGCTGGTCATCGTGACCAAGAGCATTAGCAATGGCATCATCCACTGATTTATCTTTATTTCTTCTCCTAACATTAGCTGTTGTTTTTTTAAAAACTTTAAACATCTGGGAAACTAGGTCGCGTAAAACGCCTAGCATTCCCAGAAGTTTAAGCATCCACATAACTAACTAATTCCCTCTAGCTGCGTCTTCGGATTTCTTAACACCGTGTCTAACAAACACAGCTAAAACACTGGTCACAATCAGCTGTAATGCAGCTGCAAGTTCTAACTCTCCAGTGAAATAACCAGAAGCCGCACCCACAACAGCCGTCACAGCTGTCCAAACAGTTTTTGATTTTAACATATTATTTTTTATCTAGTTTCATTTTCTTAGCAGAAGATTTCTTGCTGCTAGATTTTGATTTATCTTTTTTCGGTGGTCTTCCCACTTTACTTCCATATGAGCCTTTTCCGTGTGGCATAATTATAAATACAACTAATTATTTTTATTTAGCTGTTCCTTAACTTTAAGAACAATATAAACAAGACTAGCTATAGATATAGCTAGTTGAAGGATCAAATCTATGTTTGCCATCCAATTAGTTATGCCAGCTGCTGTAGCTAATCCTACTTTTATATCGTCTAAATTAAACATTTTATATTAACCAACTGGAAACTTCTTCTTCAGCTGCCTGATTCTGATTCAACAGCTGCTTCCTTTTTTTCAGCTGAGTCAGCTGGCTCTAATGAAGCATTTAATTGCGCCATAAAAGCCCCTCTAGCTATAGAAGTCTGGTCCAGATTAAATTGATTTGAACGTATTTTTCCATCCAAATCAGTTATTTGTTGAATCAAATAGATTTGCTGTTGTGTCAAATCTGCCTGATTATACTCCTGACCGTTAATTAAAACAGTCGCCGCTTGTTTTGTCTCTTCTTCTGAGGCCATAAAATTTTATTTAGCTTGAGTGTCAACTGGTTCAAGCGTAGATGCTAACATCTGTGTAAATCGCGCCAAACCTTCAGCTGGCGGATTCTGAGTGGCTTCAACATCTATTGAATAACGAGCTGAGAAATCTGTCGAGCGAGTATTTTCAGAATGCGACGTAACTGTCCCAGTGTGAGATGATGAATGACTGCCTCCAGCTGTAACTCCAACCCCCCAAAAATGGCCACTAACTTCAGCGTGACCTTCAGTTTCTGAATGATTTTCCTGCTTGTCGTCGTGTGAATCTTTGTGTTCCGAATGGCTTTTAACCTCCATATCAAAATGTATTTTAACATCTGATATAGATAGGTTGGGTATCGTGACCATCGAAAGCAACGGCATCTTAACCATTTGCTTCTGAGGTGTTGTACGCCCTTTAATTAGCCGCTCAACCTCTACATCCACGGTTCGTGTACGAGTTTTCTTCGGATCATCTGGATCTGGCTCAAAGCCTATTGACGACACAAAATCTAGCGTCACGCCAGCCAGCTTTTTCTGTCCGGCGGAAGCCGAAACGAGTGGGTCCACGATCAGTTCGCTTATAGGTAAGCCCTGAAAGTCCTTTAGTTGTGCATCATCTGCCCCTGCCATTTTATTATATTGTAGGTATTTGTTTAACTAAACCATCACCAATTCGAGCAAGCCCTTCAGCTTGATCGCAACCAGCAAATTTTATTCTAACATTAGCCATCTTGTTTCTGCGTAATTTACTGAGACACCCTTTAGCTTCTTTGTTAAAATTCAAATCTATTTCAAACTCTATTTCGCACTCTGCAATCTTGAGTGCGTTGTGCGGCACAAGTGAAAAGAGAGGAACTTCAACGGACTTTTCCCCCAATTCAACTGTGACAGTCTTGGGTTTTCCATTTTCAAAATAACTTTTGTTAATGTTTTCAATGTACTTTCCTTCAACTTCCTTTTGAGCTTGTACTACAGCTGAATATAGCGAATCAAATACGTCTGTTACCTTATCCATTCTTTAGAGCTTTTACTTCCGCACTTAGCTCTTGTACTGCTTTAAGCAGTGGAATGACAAGGTTAGAATATTTAACCGCCAACTTTCCATTCGCACCTTCAGTGACCAGATCAAAGTCAACACCAGCTTCTGTCATTGCTGTCTGCACATCTTGTGCGATCAATCCAACATAATTGGTATCGTTGTCTTCTGGTCGTTCATCGGCTGGAACAGTCACAGTTTCATAAACAGCTTCTTTTGCTTCAACCGCTGGACTAACTAATCTGCGTTCTCTCGCTGGAGTTATCACTTTAGTTTCAGTCCACGCTTCTTTCGCATCTTTTACAACAATTGTCTCAGTGCGTTCCTCTTGCGCTTCTTGAACAACTCTTGTTTCTGTCCGTTCTGGCGCAGCTTCAACAACAACCCGTGTTTC
>Ga0115012_10002011_pt1 | contig 11792 bp, 9 predicted proteins | sample TroAtlMetagenome_FD_88706 | JGI IMG/M metagenome (GOLD analysis project Ga0115012, IMG submission 88706) | Marine eukaryotic phytoplankton communities from Atlantic Ocean - Tropical Atlantic ANT10 Metagenome | ecosystem: Environmental > Aquatic > Marine > Oceanic | place: Tropical Atlantic Ocean...
CCGAGAGACCGACCGCAACACCAAGGGCGTGACCCTGATGCGGGTGGAAGAAGACGAGCGGGTCGTGGGTGTCACCCGGGTTGTGGAAGCCGAAGAAGACGAGCTGGAGACCACCGACGTCGCGCTCGACGGTGAGGAAGGCGCAGAAGCTGCGGCAGAAGCCGAAGCCGAAGCCACCGAAGTAACCGACGAGACATCGCCAAACGACTGAGCGAGTCTCTCTCGCCATCCGCCCATTCGAACCACCGAGAACGGTCATCAAGTGGCCGTTCTCATCGTTCTCATCCGAGCTGAACCGGTCCGGCTGGTTCAGCCTCTGGCTGTGTCACCACGGAATTTGCCTCGCTGACACCACACCCAGCTTGATGTTCCACGGTTCCACGGATACCCGCCCGGCCATGTCTGCCGACTCCCCCCATCGCGCCTTCATCCGCGCGTTGTTTCCAAGCACCCGCCTGCTCGCTGGCGGCCTCTGCGTGCTGTGGAGCGCAACCGCTCTTGGCGCGATGGCTCTGACCAGCTCGATGTCCCCCATCTCCACAGCATGGTGGGCTCCATCCCATGAAGCCAACCCCAGCCATCAGGTCGACCGACTGCTGGCCGGTGCGGAAGAGTGGAACGATGCCTCAGCGGCGGCACGGGCACTGTGGGAGGCATCGCTCCTCGCAGCGACCGACCTGGGTGATCCGGAGCGCGCAATCGCCCTCCTCGACCGCCTCCTCGAAGCCCACCCCGACAGCGCCCACACCACAGACGCGCTCGCATGGCGGGCCACACTGCTCTCGAAGACAGGCGCGACCGAGGCTGCATTCGCCTTCCAGACCGCTGCGGAGCATGCTCCAGAGCATCCCGAAGCCGGTCGCTGGTGGCTCGATGCAGCCGACCACTACATCGAGCTTGGACAGACCCTCCCCGCGGTCGAGGCCTATGAAGCGGCCACCCGCCATCCCCCACGCGCCGCAGTGGCATGGTTGGCCCTGGGCCGCTTGCGCCTCGCACACGACCCCGCCGCTGCCCATGCCGCCTTCGAGGCTGCAGGCCAGGCTGCCCAGCGTCCCACGACCGCACGTCTGGCACGACTGGGCGCCGCGACCGCTCTCGAGCGCCTCGAAGGCCCAGAAGCAGCACTGGCAGAAGTCGACGACGCCATTGCACAGGAAGGATCAGACCCCTCTCTGGAGCGGAGACGAGATCGATTGCGCAACGGAGGCTAAGGGGTAGGCCTTATTAGGTCAGAGAGGAAATTATGGGCGACCCAATCCCGACCAACAAACCCCTCCAGATTGCCCCTGACGAGGCGATGCTGGATGAGCTTGACACCTTGGTCTTGCGCGGGCTGATGGCTTGGCACGTTCGGGTCACCGTGACCGACAAGCGGGTGCAGATGCGACCGACCCGCCGTCTGGAGCGGATGGCCGGCGCCAAGGGCGACGCGTTTTATGTCACCGAGATCGATCGTGTGGAGTGGAGCCGCGTCACGCGACAGCTGAACATTCACCTCCAGAGTCGATCCATCACCCTGTCGGGTGGCGCCGTGTGGGAGGTCTACCGCCACCTCAACGCCATCATCTCGCCCGATGAAGCCGAGCCGATCGATCCCGAGATGGATCGGGCCTTTTTTCCCGGCGAGAGCGTCTTGCTGGAAGGTCCCATCGACGTGGTCGTCCGAGACCCGCTCTGGGCGTCGGGCGAGTTCCAGCTCACCACCCATCGACTCCGGTTCAAGCCTGGCCGAGGCGTACAGCGCCTGCTGCTGAGCGAAGACCACATCGAGATCCAGCTGTCCGAGATCGACGGGATCCACATCTCCCGCAACGGGACCGGACTCCAGCTCCTCTGGGTCGTCGACTCAGAAGATGGCGAGAGCACTGAACTCGACGTGGCCATGGAGCTGGTGCGCGGATCGATGGCGTCTCTGGTTGCGGCCTTCCTGTCCATGGGCGCACGCCAGCTGCGACCCGGCGACGCACCGCCTGTCGAGAGCCGTCCGCTCGATCTGCCCCTCTTCATCGCGAAGGGGCTCTACGGTGGGGGAACACTCGCACGCTCTGGGTCACTCGCCGTCGGCATCGGCGGCGTGTGGTTCACATCTGCAGACTTCGTCGCCTCGGTGGCCGGAACCTCCGCCGAAGGACACGTCCTCGCCGACATCCAGCGCATCGATCTCGATCCGGCCAAGCCGCGGACCGCTCTGTTGGTGCCCCGCGGCGACGCTCCGCAAAAGAGCATCGAGACCGAGCGCTACTCCTTCGACAGCACGCGCCTGGGACTGCTCCTCGCGCAGACCATTCCCGTCCATGGTCCGATGCTCGATCGAGCCGGATGTCTCGACATCAAGGACACACAGAACCTCGCTCGCATGAACAGCGCCCTGCTCCCAGGTGGTCACCGACGCGCCAACGCGGTCCGAGGCGCCGGCGCCGTGCGCATCGGGCGCCAAGGTCGCATCTGCCGCGGCTGGTTGCTGGTGCTTCAGTCTGGCGCCTTGTTCATCTCCGATGGCGGACGGGCAGAAGACCGCTGCTACCTGGACGGGCCGCTCATCGACCGCTCCAGGTCCACGACCGATGACGACGGACTGCTTCGAATCGTTGTCGAGCGACGCGAAGAAGTCTTTGCAGTCTACGGTGGGGCGCAGACCGCCAACGCGCTGTGGAAAGCGCTGTGGAGCCACCTGCCCGACGCACGCAAGATGGCGGACAACTACCCCTACCTCGACGCGATCATCGGTCGAATCGGCTACATCCGCCTCGCATACCAACAGCGGGAAGTGCTCGCACGGCGGATGGTCACCACCCGCCTCGAGCGCGACGGAATCGGATTCCTCGCAGGCGATGAGGTGCCAGAGTTCCTCACGCCCGGGCTGCAGGTCGAAGTGGAGATGGGCAACCAAGAAGTGGTCTACAGCTTCCGCACCCACGTCGCCCGCCTCACACACCAGGAGGATGGGTCCTACATGGTCATTGGCCTGTCTTCCAAGGTCAACCGACGCGACAACCGCCGTCAGGCGTTTCGGGTGGCACTGGAGCAAGAGCTCACCCTCTTCCGCCGTGCAAACCACCTCGCAGAGACCGACGAAACCGCCATCCCAGCCTTCCTCGCCAACCTCTCATGGACCGGGCTCGCCGTGCTGCTGGAACAGAAGCACCCGACCGGAACGCTGCTCTCCTCTTCATTGGAGCTGGGAGAAGGCCAGCGGGAGTACACCTTCGAGGTCATCTACACGCGCAAGATCCACGGGGAGAGTCGGACTCTGCACGGCTGCCGCCTGCTCGACCTGTCCGCCGCCCAGCAAGATCGCATCCAGAGCACGGTCATCCGTCACCAGATGCGAGAGGTACAGTCGCGTGAGATGGAGCAAGACCACGAGCTGGGCGAAGCGTTCTCCCTCACAGGCCGACCCAGCCGCCCATAGAGCCAGACGACCCCTTCAAGGCAACACAACCTCCGCGAAGTGTTCCGGCTGGTGAAAGTCAGGCTTCTCCCCCGGAAGGACCTGCCAGCTCAGGTGGCGCCTACGGCCCGGTACACCGTGGATGGTGGTCGCGTTCAGTCGGTGGGGTCCTGCCGGCAACAGGGCGCGCGCAATCCGAGCGGTCCCGATCCAGGAGCTCTTGAGCACCACAGTTCGGAAGTGGAGCTCATGGGGTCCACCAGACTGCACGCGCACCCCTGAGAAGGACAGCGCCAGGTAGTGGCCATATGGACCAAACTCGAGCTCCAGGTAGTCTCCGGCGGCACCCGCGATGAAGACCTCGACCACTTCATGGTTCCAGAGCCCTGGGGTCGACCCTGGCGGGCCGTCTGGCGGAGTGTCGCCGTGAAACGGAGCATCCACGACGATCCTCAAAGAGTCGCCATCGTCTTCCAGCGAGACAATGACCCGCTCCCGCTTGGTACACGGCCGCCCATTCCACTTCGCTTCGATGTCGACTCGCAGCATCGCCAAACCCCAAGGTTGATCAAGACGACCCCAAGATACAAAGCGTGGAGCGCTCTGGAGCAAGAAGACCCGCCGCCACATTCGCCGCAGCGACAATTGTTGCGTATTGGTCGGGGAGATTCCGACCTTTTCGGAATACGCCGCTCCCGACACCGATCCACGTTCACGACCTGCTCCCGCGGAGCACCCGTCGGTTCCCATTCCCGATCGGAACGAACGCCACCTGATGCGCGAGCCCATCGCCATGCCCGAGTCCCAAGCACCCGCCCCCATCGTCGTCCAGAAATATGGGGGCTCGTCCGTGGCGGACGTCCCCAAGATCCACGCGGTTGCCCGCCGCGTCGTCGAGACCGCTCGTGCCGGTCATCGCGTCGTGGTGGTGGTCTCTGCAATGGGCAACACAACCAATGAGCTGCTCGCGCTCGCCCGCAGTGTCAGCCCTTCACCAGGCCGACGAGAGCTCGACCTGCTCGTCAGCGTCGGAGAGCGCGTGAGCATGACGCTGGTCGCCATGGCGATCGCGGACCTGGGCGTGCCCGCAAGCTCCTTCACCGGAAGCCAGTCGGGTATCATCACCGACACCAACCACGTCGCCGCACGAGTCGAAGAGGTCCGTCCGTACCGCGTTCAACGGGCCCTGGACCAAGGCCATGTAGCCATCGTGGCTGGCTTCCAGGGCGTGAGTCGCAACGGCGAGGTCACCACACTCGGTCGCGGCGGCTCCGACACCACCGCCGTCGTGCTCGCGGCTGCGTTGAACGCCGAGTGGTGTGAGCTGTGCAGCGATGTCGACGGCGTATTCTCGGGTGATCCCCGCATCATTCCCACCGCACAACGCCTCGACACCCTGCCCCTCGATGCCGCCATCGCCCTGTCGCGCGCCGGCGCAAAGGTACTGCACGCCCAGGCGGTCGAACTGGCCCATGAGCTCGGGGTTCAACTGCACGCGGCAGCCACCAATCGTCGCGCTGGCAGCGGCACCCGCCTTCCTCCAGGACCTCCACCGGGTCCCACCGTTTCCGTCACGTGCGACACGCAGCTCATCGAGCTCATTACCGACGACCTCTGCGCTCTCGAAGGCTTCGACGACGCGGTTCGACATGTGCGGCCTGTCGCCGGCGGCTACGCCCTGCTCGTCGACACCCGAAACCTCCCCGAAGCCGGCATTGCCAGCTCGGGTCGACCCGTCGCGACCGTCACCGCAGTCGGGCGCCACATCGTGACCCATCCGGCGGTCACCCATCGCGCTCTGTCGGCCGTCACCGTACCGATCGAGCGCTGGTGGACCGGCGCCGCTGCCCTTCACTTTGCGGTCGAACCCAGCCATGCGGCGCAGGCTGCCCGTGAGCTTCACCAGCACCTGATCGACAGGTCGCACCAAAACTAAGCCTATAGTGCATAAATAGTGCACAAATGGTGCACTGCACACCAACCCACTGCGGGATCTGACATTGCATCGGTGGTGTTCCGGCCCTATGCTCGCGGGGATAAGGTCGTCTTCGACCCCCATGACTCGCCACTGATCAGGTCATTTCATGAATCACACCGACGGACCTCCCACCTGGCATGACAACATGTTTCGGCAGTTCTTGAACCCACCCAACTGGTTCACTGCCGCGAGCATGTTCTGCGGGATGTACTCGATCGTTCTCGCTGTCGGAATCGAAGCAGCCCCAGACTTCTACCGCGCCGGGCTGATGATTCTCTTCGCTGGCGTCTTCGACACCATCGACGGTGGCGTGGCCCGCCTGACCAAGACCGGATCGGACTTCGGAATCCAGCTCGACTCGCTTGTGGATGTGGTCTCCTTTGGAATCGCGCCGGCCTTCCTGCTCTACACCTGGGGCGGAACCACCCTGGGTCTCGTCGGCCTGGCAGGAGCATTCTTCTACGCCTTGTGCGCGACCTTCCGACTCGCTCGATTCAACACCAAGGCCGATGGCACCAAGTCCGCATGGAGCGAGGGTCTCCCCGTCACCATGGCGGGGGCCGCCGTGGCCAGCACCGTCATGTTCCATGCCCACATCTCTGGCGCAGTCATCCAGCAGCCGATGGGAGCCATGTCCATCTCGATCTTGATGGGTGTGGTGATGGTCAGCTCCATCCCATTCCGTGGCTGGAAGACCCTCCGCTTGCGGCGGCGCGACCTCATGGGCATCGCCATGACACTCGGCCTCACGCTCGTCCTGGCCGTCCGCTACGACATCTCCTGGGCCTTCTTCCTGGGAAGCTGCATCTACACCGTCTCCGGACCACTCGAAGCCCTCCTGACCCGTCGGTGGCGCGTCTCCGACCACGACGCCCTCGCAGTCGCGGTCGCCCGTCGCTCGCTCGACGACTGAGTCACCGGGCACGCACGCGACCATGAACCCGTCAAGATAGGCTGGATGCTGCCGATACGGCCCCCTGCTGACGGAATGCCACGTGGTCAAAGCCGCCCTCCAATTTCTCGCCCTCTTCGTCCCACCGAGCCGTCGGGACGATGAGATCGCACGCCGCAAGAGCGTCCTGCTCGCATCCATCCTGCTGCTGATGGTCGGCAGCATGCCCATCAATGTGGTCGTCCAGATCATCACGGGCCGCTGGGTCCTGCTGTTCTTTTCCCTGAGCTCCCTGGTCACCTTTGGATCCCTGCTCATCTTCTCCATGAGCCGCGACATCCACCGGATCGCATGCCAGGTCATGCTGATCTGGGGCTTCATCGGCGTGTTCGGTACGGCCTTTCTGTCTGGCGGGCTCTACAGCAGCGTCACGCCCATCAGCATCTTGCTACCGCTGCTGTCTCTGTCACTGCAGCAGCGCCGGCAAGCGCTGCTCTGGACCATCGTCACCGGGACGGCTCTGGTGGGTCTGGCCCTGCTCGAGGCCGGAGGCATTGTGCCCGAGGGACAGCGAGAGCTGTTCGAGCACCCGTTCCCCCACACGCTCAACCTGTTGCTGATGTTGGGGTCAGCCAGTGTCTTCGTGTGGTTTCTTCAGTCTGTCAACGAGGTGCAGCGCAAGCAACTCATTCGAGAGCGCCAACACGCAGACGATGCAAACGAAGCCAAGAGTGCCTTTCTCGCCAATATGTCGCACGAGATCCGAACCCCAATGAATGGGGTTCTCGGACTCACCGAGATCGTACTGCTCGACACACAGCTTCCGGCACAGCACCGCCGTCGACTCCAGACCGTGCTGCAGAGTGGCCGCACCCTGGTCGAGCTCCTCAACGACATCCTGGACCTGTCGAAGGTGGAAGCCGGACAGCTCGTCCTCGAGTCCATTCCATGGAACCCCCGCCACATCGTCGACGATGTGCAGCGCTTGTTCGGTGAAGTCGCCCACCGAAAGGGACTCTCTCTCCGGATCGAGGTGGATGAAGACAGCCTGCCAGAGTGGGTCCTCGGTGACCCGACCCGGGTCCGTCAGGTCTTGTGCAACCTGGTCGGAAACGCCGTCAAATTCACCCTCGACGGTGAGGTCGTGCTGCAGCTCTCGATGCGAGAGATGTCCCTGCACTTCTCGGTGGTCGACACCGGACCCGGCATCGCACCCGCGCTCCAGGAACGCATCTTCGAGTCCTTCACCCAAGCCGATGCTTCCACCGTTCGTCAGCATGGGGGCACGGGCTTGGGCCTCGCGATCTGTCATCGAATGACCCTCATGATGGGTGGACAGATTGCGCTCAAGAGCCAGCTTGAAGACGGAAGCACCTTCTCGATCACGCTGCCCTGCACACCATGCTCCCCGCCAGCGGGCACCGCTCCGACTCCCGTGCCCCATCCCGACCTTCCGACTCAGGCGACGGAACCAGACACGGACTCTCCCCACGCAGCAGAGCCCGAGGCCGACCGCGGGCCGCTGACGGATGCCCAGATCCTTGTGGTCGAAGCAGCGGGCATTCCCCAGATGCTCACCCAGCTCAACCTGAAGCAGCTCGGCTGCACGGTCACCCTTGCTGAAGACGGTGAAAAAGCGCTGGCTGAGATTCTGCGAAACCCTCAATATGACGCCGTCTTGATTGATCCAGACATCTCGATCATGAACGGGTTCGAGGTGACCCGACTCGTGCGCCTTGCCGGACGCCATCTCCCCATCATCGGCCTCACCACAAGTGCTCATGACACCGACCAGGCACACGCGCGCGCGGCGGGCATGAACGCCCTCATCGAGAAGCCGTTCACCCGAGCTCAGCTGATGGCTGTGCTCCAAGAAGCGATCGAACCGTCTCCGGTCACCCCGCCGAACCCGCCAGAGGCCGCACCTCGACCGGAACCCCATTGAGAACCGCATTCCCGCAGCCCTGATCCAGGTCGGATGGGTCGGTGAGGTCGTTCATGCTCACACCCGCATGGGCTGCAGCAACCTGGAGCCGCACCCCCTTCCGTCCGTGACCCCATCCATGGGGCAAGCTCACCACGCCCCGCATCAGCGCGTCCGTACACTCAATGGGGACGGTGACACGTCCCACGCGACTCTCGACCACCGCTACATCGCCATCCGTCAGTACCAGCGCCTCTGCATCGGCAGGGTGGATCCACAGCGTGCACCGCTTCTTCCCCTTCACGAGTCGGGTGCTGTTGTGCATCCACGAGTTGTTGGATCGGAGGTCGCGTCGACCGATCAGCACCAGGCGCGGGTCTGAGCCCGTTCCCTGCTCGAGCAACCGCTCCAAGCGAGGCAGGTCTTCGAGCAGCGCCTCCGGAGCCAGCCAGACGGTCTTGTCCTTGGTGCTCAACCGATCCGGGAGACGCGCCTCAAGCGGCCCCAGATCGATGCCGTGTGGAGCGGACTTGAGCACTCGAAGGGACAGACCTCCCACGCCCCAGGCCCCTCCATAGGGCCCCGTGCGGAGGGCAAGATCGAGCACACCCGATGGCCCCAGGTGCCCACGGACCTTCCGCTCTCCCCAGATCTGCAGCCCGCTTCGCTGCTGCAGGCGCTCCTCCAAGCCCAGCATGACCTCCCAGTCATGACGCTCGTCAGCCGGTCGGGAAACCATCGGCGGGGACCACTTGGCGGTGTTGCGCACCGCAAGCGCGTGGAAGACCAGGTCGTAGTGATCCCGCGTCAGGGGGCTGGCGGGCGGAAGGATGACATCCGCATGGCGAGTGGTCTCGTTGATGTACGGATCGAGGCTCACCATGAAGTCGAGCCCGTCCAGCGCCTCACTCAGGGTGTGGCCCGCAGGCGTGGAGAGCACCGGATTGCCCGCCATCGTCAACAGGCCCCGCACCTGACCCTCCCCCGGGGTGACGATCTCCTCTGCGAGAGCCGAGACTGGCAGCTCCCCACCCACTTCCGGAAGCCCCCGAACCCGACTCTTCCAGCGTCCGTGACTGCCCGGCTTGGCCATGCCGAACACCCCCGCCACGATGTCGACTGCGGGCGTGGTGAACATGGCCCCACCCGGTGTGTCCAGGTGCCCCGTCACCGCATTGAGGGCCAGGATGAGCCACTGACAGACGGCCCCGAAGCGCTGCGTAGAGGTGCCCATGCGCCCGTACACCACGGCACGCTCCGTGTGCGACAGCGCATGGGCGAGCTCCCGAACCCGTTCCGCCGAGATGCCCGTGATCGGAGCCGTCCGATCTGGAGAGTAGGGAGCCATGGCGCTGCGAAGACGCTCCAGCCCGTTCCAGTCGATGTGTCCGGGCCGCGTCCAGTTTTCGGCAAAGATGACCCACAGCATGGACGCCAGGAACAGCGCATCGGTACCCGGGCGGATGAAGTGGTGCTCCGTGGCCATTCGAGCCGTGCGGGTCCGACGGGGATCGAAGAGGACCAGCCGACCACCCCGCTCACCAATTCCCTTCAAGCGCTTCTTGACGTCGCCCGCACTCATGAGCGAGCCATTGCTGGCGGCCGGGTTGGCGCCGAGCATGAGAAGCAGGTCCGTGCGGTCCAGGTCCGGAACAGGAAGCAGCAGCTGGTGGCCCAGGCAGTGGTAGGACGCAAAGTGGTGGGGAAGCTGGTCGACAGAGGTGGCGCTGAACCGGTTCCGGGTTCCCAGGGCGCGAACCAGCTGCATCCCAAACAGCACATTGCCGTAGTTGTGGACCGTGGGATTCCCCTGGTACACGGCCACGGCATCCGCGCCATGCTCCGCGCGCACCCGCGCGAGGCCCGCCGCCGCGACATCGAGGGCGCGCTCCCAGCTCACCGCCACAAACCGCTCCCCATCGCGGACCACCGGCTGTCGAAGACGGTCGGGATCGGTGTGCAGGTCCTGCAGCGCCACGCCCTTCGGACAGATGTGCCCGCCGGAGAGCGGGTCGTCTGGATCCCCGTCTATGCGAACGATGTGATCGCCGTCGAGGTGCACCCGGACCCCACACATCGCCTCACACAGGTGGCAGGTCCGGTGATGGATTCGACGCACACAGACTCCGAGAGAGAAGACACCAGGGATAGTACGCGGTCGACGCGCTCAGTAGGGGCGCTCACCAACGTAGTTGCCTGGTGGATCGTAGTCGCACATCCAGATCTCCTCGCCACCCGAGCAGACCGCCCGAGCACAGCCGACGCGCTCCGTGGTGTCCCACACCAGCTGGGTGTAGTGCCCACACTGCTCACCGGCCGCGCATGAGTTGGAGTCGTAGTCGTAGAAAGCGACCTCACTCGCCCAGGCCTCGACAACCTGCTGCGGATTGCTCTCAAAATTCGACCAGTAGAGGTTTTCTCCGTAGGGCGACGAGTAGTCATGCGCCATGGTGCAGCCCTCGGCTGCCAGCGAAGCGGACCACTCTGCAGCGATGTCCGCGAGCATGTCGTCCCAGACGAGGTCACTCACACCGACACCCGCACGAACGGCATTGTGGGCCGCCACCATCCCTTCCATTCCAGGCGGCTCACCCGCATCGGTCTCGCCGCCGTCTCCCGCCTCATCCGTCGAGCCAGAGGCCGTGTCCGCGTCGGCGCCGCTTGCCTCCGAGTCCAACTTGAGGTCCGTACAGCCCACCAGGAGCATCATTCCAAGCACGCATCGCGTCCACTGCTGAACCATCGGGTCCTCCCGCCAAGCAGAGACACCCCGTCCCTGGTTCCACCTGCTTATCCGATACCCACTCTTCCACTCAGAAACTCTCATGAGACGGTTCCTGCAGGACGCTCGGCCCCCGCTTCACACGGGTTTCCCTGCTAAGGAGAAGACCATCTCTACCCGAGCGATGCGCTTCCCTATCCATCCGGACGCTTCATGGAACACTTCACCCCCATCGCCTCCACTCTGGGCGGCCTCCTCATCGGACTCGCCGCGTCGCTCATGCTCCTGCTTCACGGACGCATCGCCGGCATCAGCGGCATCCTCGGCGGACTTCTCCAGCCGCGCTCGGGCGAGCGAAGCTGGCGTCTGCTCTTCCTGGCGGGCATGGCATCGGGTGGCGCCCTGTTTGCAGTGTTCTGGCCCGCAGCGATGGTCGACACCCTGGCGCGCTCTCCCGCCACGGTCGTGGTCGCGGGGCTGCTTGTGGGCGTCGGTACCCAGCTGAGCCGAGGCTGTACCAGCGGCCACGGAATCTGCGGGCTGACACGCATGTCCCCCCGATCGGCAGCCGCCGTGGCCTCCTTCATGGCCACCGGCTTCCTCACCGCCTACGTGACCCAGCAGCTCCTGGGAGGAACCCTATGAGCGCCGAGGAGACCTCCCTTCCTGCGCCCACGCGCGGGTCAGCCGCACTGACGGCCAGCACATACTTCGCCCTCGGTCTGCTGTTCGCTACCGGACTGGGCATCTCCGGCATGACCCAGCCCGCAAAGGTGGTCGACTTCCTCGACGTCACGGGCGACTGGGATCCATCTCTCGCCTTCGTCATGGGCGGAGGCGTCGCCATGCACATGGCCCTCTACCGGTGGATCCTCCGGCGAG
>Ga0115012_10002015_pt1 | contig 11788 bp, 14 predicted proteins | sample TroAtlMetagenome_FD_88706 | JGI IMG/M metagenome (GOLD analysis project Ga0115012, IMG submission 88706) | Marine eukaryotic phytoplankton communities from Atlantic Ocean - Tropical Atlantic ANT10 Metagenome | ecosystem: Environmental > Aquatic > Marine > Oceanic | place: Tropical Atlantic...
AAGCTAACTCACGCCCACCAGAAGTTGTATCTTCCTTTTCAAACTCCTGAAGCAATGACCAGTCTACACTACTTGGCATCTTTGTCAAGAACTCTTTGTACTCATCTTCATTTATATCTTGATAAGGTGCTTGCTGATATGTATGTTCACTGAATGGCAGGAAGCTGATACCTGATACCTCATCAAAGTGGTCATATACCCAAGAGCCTACCTGCATCCATTCGTGTTCTTTTACAGAGATGGTCACACTAGGCTTATGTTCACAAAAGTGACGCTGGTAAGTAAGCCATAACTCAAGCTGCTCAATAGCATTCATCTGTGTCCTAGTGACTGCACCTTGAGGTGACTTCATTGGGAAGCTGAATACTGTTGTGCTATCTGGCTTCATAACATCTGCCTCAGAAGGTATACCCTGATGCATAAGGAACTGTGTGAGTGGGTCTTTGTTGTCACCACGTACAGTACGTATGTAAAATGGGTTATGCCTTGCATGAATGCCTGACGCTGCGTCAGTAAGCTGCGACACTGTGCCACTAGGCTTTACACACGTAACAGCAGTAGACTGTGGAATACCTAGTTGTTTTGCTACCGCTGCGTTAGTCTGCACTGCAGTATCCTTCAACAACTCAAGCACTGTAGCAAGTTTATCACCTGCCGTAGCTGTTAGGTGATTGTCCATGATACCTGTTAAAGATACACCAAGTAGTCTTTCTTCCTCTGTATTATCTTTCCATATCTTGCGTAGATATTTGAAGTTAGTCAAGGTAGCTTGGAATGTACCTAGGATAGTAGCTAGTCGTACTTTTTCCTTGAGTGTATCGGGTGTATCACTTTCACGCACCACTACCTCTGACAAATTACAGAACTGGTATGGGCGTAAGATTATCTCACTGCAGGGGTTGCAACCGAAGTCATGGTCTGTCTCACGTCTACCATTCTTAGCTGCTTGCTTAATAGCTGACTGCCTGTTGAAGATACCACGTTCACCTGACTTACTGTCGTACAATGACAGCCACTCACGCATGAATGTACCCATCTCTGGCTTTACCTTGTATGCCACAGAGTTGTTAGCCAACGCACGTTGCCCTTCATACTCCCACCATTTACCTGACTTGGCATGAGCCATCTGGTCATCGTTAAGATTAGATAAGCTAATGAGTGCCGACCTACGTACACCACCTACGACTACCACTTCACCAATTTTACACATGATGTCGTGACATTCAATTGGATATAACTTACGACCTGCTGCACCCTTAAACTTCTGTACAACAAACTCAAACAACTCAACCAGTGGTTGTGGACCTGATGCCCTGCCGCCAAATGTCTTGAGCCTAGCACCTGCAGGACGTACCTCTGATACATCCCATGCTGGTATCTGTCCTATGTACAGCATAGCGATAAGTTCTTTCAGTGACTTTGCCCAACCGGGTCTGCTATCGCCAACCTTGATAACGGTATCTGTACGATGAAAGTCTTCTGCTACGGTGGGTAGCTTGTCTATACAGTGGCGTTCAACGCTAAAGCCTACCCCTGTACCACACATGAGTATGTACATGGTCTCATCGAAAGCACGAGGGCTATCTACAGGCACGTATGAACAGTTGTATCCACCTACATGGCAGCGGTCTAAGGCTGGTCCTGATGTCATCAATGCTCTCATGCTAGGCATGACACTCTGGTTGAGTACAGCCTCTTCTAACTCACCTCTCAGTGAATCAGATAGCTTATAGTTGTGACTGTCACGTAAATGCCCAGCCATATAATCAAAGTATCTAGCGACAGTTTCACTCCATGTCTCCCTTCTTTGTTCATCTTCTTTCCATCTTGCATATCGGGAAAGAGCAATAAAGTTTTGGTAGTCTGTTGGTAATTGGTTGCTTATCATTTCATTACTCCATTATAGTTCTAATTGTTCTTATGTCAGCACCGTCTACATCATAAAAGTATTCACGTATGCCATCTTCTATTTCTTCCCCAACCTGCCCATCAGCAGGTACAGGATATTCTTCTTCATCTACATCTATGGTAATAAACAGTTTAACTCTTGCCATCTGCCATCACCTCTTCAATTAATTTTTCTAAATACCATTGTGCCTTTTGTAAATCCTCTAAAGGCTTATCCTTGTAGTCAAAACGCCATAGGTATTTCATAATGTTACCTTGTAGGTAGTACTTAAATCCTTTATCTGTGGCGGCAGAGATAGCATGGATGCACTCAATACCTGTCTGATTGTAGTGTGGTGGATTATTTACCATATCAAGTACATTGCCACTATAGGCTTCCTTACCAGCCTTTTCTCTTTCTTCCATCAACTTCATGTAATCCTCATGTCTACTCATGCGGAACCTCCTGTCTTAGTGTTAAAGTTTAGATGTACAATATTACCATCGTAGGTTTTTTCTACACCCACTTCTTCTTCTAGTTCTACATCAATATCCATCTCTGTGTCAACATAATTTATTACATATTCATGTGCTAATTCTCGTAAATCCTTGCTCTCTTGCATGAGAGGCACAGAAGCACACATCATTTTACAGAAATGCATTAGCTGTTCGTAGTCATCATCATCAACAGGATTGTCAGGGAAAGCCATAACTGATATATCAACTTCTCCTGTCCACTTACCATCATCATCAGCAAATGGTCTTATTCGTATAATAAAGTCCTCGTCATTTACATTCTCTTTAATTCTTTCTATGTCCATAGCTTTATCTCCTTTTTACCTTAGTCCCATTAAACTTAATAAACTTACTATGTCTATTCTTACCTTTCTCTTTTAACCAATCCTCTGGTATGATTCTGTCATAGTAACGAAAACCATGTTTAATACACCAATCGGCGTAAGAAGATTTAGCACCTTTATTTAACTTACATCTACTATTAGTGAATACAAAGCGAATGTCAAGTTTAGGATGTTGTTTTTTTATTGCCTTATGTTTACGTCTATCTGCAGCAGTGAACCTGCCTTTAGTCTCAATAATGATACCATTGTCGAGAATAAAGTCTGGCGTGTAGGTGCGGTAGGCTAGGTCTTCCCATTCAATCTTTATTTCCTCATACATGAACTTGTGATTACGTTCCTTCAGGTAGATTGAAACTGTATGTTCTAGCCCACTGCGATACCCATGCTTTATTGCTGCTCTCTTAGCTTTATGCAGCAATGACTTCTCCTATATACGATTTTATAGGTGGGTTTTTAGCTTGTGATTTTACTGCTTCCCTTTCAGTTAGAGTAGACCAACAATCAAAACGATAGCTACAAAACCTACACCCATCGTTAAGTACTTGATTACCTGTCTCCTTACCTCTAAACTTCTCTGGTACTGGTTGAAAACACCTTTCAAATTTATTCTCCTCTACTGTTTTTACTGTATCATTAATTTTCTTAACCTCTGTATCAAGGTCAAGACCTGTAGCGGGTATATACTTAAATGCACCATTAGCTTTATTGACTACCCACCAACCACCGACCTTTTTACCAGAGGCTTTAGCATAGCCAGCTAACTGTCCTATATACCCGAATCCATCCCCACTGGCAAGAGTATCATAGGATTCAAATTTGTTTCTATATGACCAGTCTGAAGCTGATTTAATATCATCGACAGCATCGTTAATGACAATATCATATGAGCCATTAACAGTAGTGTCCCCACAATCAAGGCTAACCTTTTTACTATCTTCATATTTAATCCCCGCCTCTTTAAGCACTCCCTTGAAGACAGCTTCAACGATGTCTCCAAGCATCATGTTCATCATAAATGTATTTGGAAGAGGTATAGCCGCCTCTGGTTTATTCTTCTCATACCAGAGTTGGCAAGTGGGACGACCCACATTAGACATACGTAATCTGAAATCGCCCCTCTTCTTACCACTACCAAACTGTCTGCGCATTGCATCAGCAACATCATTAGCTACTTGCTGAATGGTATCGTCAGAGATAGTGCTGTCACCTTTGACAGCATTCTCCATGTATTGATGCAATGCTAGTTCAGCAGGGTGGTTCATTAAGCTGCATCCTCATCGTCTAACTCAATGTCCACCAGACCATCAACTACATCAATGTCATCTTCTTCCATACGTGAGTTAGCTTTCTCTGCCCACTGGTTGATGATGTAACTATTGTAGTTGTCAATCCACGCCATGAAGTCCCCAAACAAAACCTGATCTTCTTCAGTCAGATCAATAGTATTGGATACATCAAGTGATGCCACAGGCACGTAGTACGATGCACCAGTTGGTATCTTGCGTTCTGCTGTATTAGCCGTAATTATGTGTTGAGGTGGCAACCGCTGCATCTTAGCCAGTGATGCAAAGCTGTTTCCAATCTCCTTGAAAGCATCACGGTTATCAATCTCCCAAATAAATGGGGTAGGCTCCACGTCTACTTTCTCTCCTTTATCATCTGTAGGATTAATTAACTCAACAACACCCTGTACAACACGTACACGTTTGATCTGCTTAATTAACTCCTGCATCTTCTCAGGCAAAGCCTTGAAGTCTTTGATGTAACCTGCGGGTTTACCACAGTTAAAGCCACCATCGTTATCCTTCAGATCAGATTCCATCTTACTGTCATCTGTCATCAAACTCTTGATGAAACGATTAGGAGACTTAGCATCACCCATAACGTAACGCTTATACATGAAGCGTTGTAGGAATGGACGCATCTTAATACCAGAGGCATAATAAGTCGGGCCATCTGGAATCTCTAGCTTGTATGCTCCACCCTCAATTACTTCTACGTTAACATTCTTACCGTTAACTTCAGCAGTACCCATGATAGGTGAGTGATGAATGCGTAGTCTAGCTAACTGACTAGATTTAGCTGGACCTGTAGTCTCGTTTGCAGTACCCATAGCCTTTGCCATAGCTGCATAATTGTTTGTGTCTATTGTCATTAATTGTGTCATACATTTCTCCTTTGTTTTCTGCGAATGAGCCATAGTTATATCATGCCACGTCTTTAGTGTCAAGCCAATTCGGACCTATTTTTGCTTCTAAAAGTAATGGGACATTAAAATTTATTGCCCATCTAGTATTAATTAGATCAAGTAGTTCCTCATTAGTACCTTCTATTATACTGATTACCTCAGTTTCTTCATCGGGATGCACGTCAATTACGATACTGTCGTGTACTGTATTTACTATGCAAGAATTTTTACCTCGCAAAAGATATTCTATGTGCAATAAACACAGCGGTACAATATCGCCTGTAGCAAATCCTTGTACGGGGTAGTTCTTTATCTGTGTAAAGTGAGACACTCTACCACTAGCCCGTCTTTCAACATCAGGAAAAGAATACTCACGTCCTGATGGTGCAACTATTTTAGATGTAGTCAAAGCCTCTTTAGCCAGTCTGGAATGCCAAGCCGCGACCCCTTTGTACTTTTCGGTGAAGTGTTCGTAGTATGCTGCTTCTGCTTTCGTTCTGCCGAATCCTGTTGCGCCGTAGAGTGGAGCAAACGTATGCGCTTTTGCATCCTGCCTACTCGTAGGCTGACCAGCATCACTAATAACTTTAGCGGTGTATGCGTGTACATCAAATCCAGTAGATACTTCTTCAATTGCTACCTCGTCTTGTGATAAATAAGCAGCAGCACGAAACTCTAGCTGCGCAAAGTCAGCCTCAAGTATCTTGCCACCTTCAAATCGGGACACAAATACTTTCTTAACAGGAAACGTGCCGCCCCGTGGCATATTCTGCATATTTGGATTAGCACCCGACAGCCTACCTGTAGCTGTACGATGCTGTAGTAAACTAACGTGTAGTTTACCATCTTCTTTAGTGTGCGTCTTTATGCCATCAACAAATGATGACAGGTATGTATCAATCGCTGACAACCTTCTTACCTTAGACAAGAAGTCTACTGCATCATCCATGCCTTTAGACTTAGCACCTGCCTCAAGCAACTCAAGGTTGCCCTTGCTTGTAGTAAAGCCATTAGCACTAGCCCACTTAGCTGTAGGTGGCTTAAACTTAAAACCAGCCTGTACATCAGTAGGATTAAACAAGAAGCCAGCAGTATCACAAGTAGGACACTTGCTAGGCTTTGCAAATGGATCACCATTCTTTTTAGTCTTACGTATGTAACCACTGCCGTTGCACGTGGAACACTGCACTGCATTAGTCCTGTACAATCTTTGTGTGCGTGTAGCAACCATCTGTCTAAACGCATCATGCTCCATGTATGGGTCAATCATAGATGCCCAATCACTCTTATCCAGAACCTTGCGACCATAGATAACCCACGACAATTGCTCTGGACTGTTTAGATTGATAGGTGTATCGCCCATAACCTTACGTACATGAGCCTGTAAGTCGGTAGTAAGCTGTAACTTTTCTGCTTCAAACTCATCACGCACTTCATCTAACTTAGTTAAGTCAACAGCAAAGCCTGTCTGATATATCTTAGACAAGCACTTAGCAACTCTGTTTGTAAGTCTAACAGTAGACAACAGGCCAGAATCTGCTGGTGTATTAAGACGATACCATAACTTATCTGCAAGCTGTTGTGTAGCGTGAAGATCAGCAGATAGATATTCAGTCAACTCATCTAGCGGAATATCGCGTGTGCTATAACCTTTCTTAAAGTACTCCTTTAACGTATCCTGCTTCTTAGTATCTAACTCGTATCGTTCTGCACAAGCCTCAAGAGACAATGGCTCTTTTACACCACGCTGCAATACATACTCAGCAAGCATAGTATCAAAAACTGCACCATCGTATTTAAAACCGGATTCCCATAACCACAGTAAGTCATATGCTACGTTGTGACAGATCAGTACAGTGGCATTATCTAAAAACCATTGCACACGATCACTATAGTCACGCCCACTGATATGCTCTTCATGGTCAAATGGGAAGTGCTGCTCCACACCTTGATCTGTAAGTACACCCACCATAGTCAATGAGTTAGTAGGCTCAAATGGGTCTAGGTGCATCTTACCGTCACGATGCGTTACTGTATTCTCTACGTCTAGTGTTAGCTTCATGCTGTGTACCTCGCTGTCTGATATTCTAATTGACAGTGTACACTACCATGCCAGCCTGTCAACTTATTTTTTACTACGTTGAGGTGGCGTTCAATATCTTCCTCATCCTGTCCTTGTACTGGTGGGTTCTTAGCTATCAGTATCATCAGGTCAGCTTCAGCAGCCTTACCTGTACGAGAACCTTCCATCATGCTCTGATTCAATACGATCTTACCTTCAGCATCAGCAGATAGCTGCGACATATAAAACATAGCGCAATTATACTGTTTAGCAATCATACGTGCATGAATAGCGTTAGCTTTGAGTGCTTCATCTAGTCGTGCAAAGCCGCCTGTCTTAGCAAACTTATCGCCCATGTCCAATAGAACTAGATCAGGCTTGTATGCCTTACATACACTCTCTACCCAATTCATGTCACGTCCTGTAGCATCCTTGATCTTGATACGTTCCTTCACTGGTGCGTACAAGTCACGTGCCTTACTTGGGTTAGCTTTGATCTCCTGCATAGTCATACCTGTAGCTGCAGTCAAGTATCTTGCACCTACACGATGATAACCTTCTTCGTTACATAAGATAATACAGTTAGCACCTTGATGAGCAAACCCGCCCGGACTAGCAATCAAGCTGGCGTGGAAGGATGTCTTACCTGTATTGGGTCTAGCACCAATCTCAATCAAGTGACCAGCGTTGACACCTTCTACCTTACGTACTAAGGTGGGTATGTTGAATGTCCATCGTGCCTCAAGATCATTACGTGCAAGCAATGTTTCCATGTCGATGTCATCCCACTCAATGTTTAGGTTAGGCGTGAAGTCATCACCATACTGCTCAAGCATCTGACGTAGTGGCTCAAGACTAGACTTGTCACCATTCACGTAGTCAAAACCTAAGTTAGCAATGTCCTCACCTATAACTTGTTGAAATAGTTTAGATAATACTTCTTGCGCTACATCACCGCCCATAGGCTGCTCACGTTTGATCTGACCAAACAGGCTAGTGTATGATGCTTTCTGCGCTGTAGTAAGCGTAGGATTATTAGCCATAAACAAGGCTTCAATCTCATCAGGCGTTACAGTACGTTCATACCTGTCCATAGCTGCGTCAATAGATTTCTTGATCTTACGCACGTCTGCGCAAAACAACCTGTCAGGACAGCGAGAGCCACGATGTTCCTCGTAAAACTCTCTATCCATTAAACTTCTAATTAATGCTAATTCCATTTAAATTCTCCATATCTGTCGGGTCACGATATTTTATATCATCCTTCAAACGTAGTACACGAACATCGTTTACGTGTCCACGTAATTCTTTTGCCATAGCTAAAGTCTTCGGTAAAGCATCGGGGTCTAATGCTATGACTGCTGTCGAGAACTGTGCAAGATACCTTTTATGCGATTCTTGCAGAGATGTTCCAAGAAGCGCAACCCCGACAAAGTTACCGTAACCAACAACGGCTGCACTTACACAGTCCTCAACAACTACTGCGACTTTACCACAACCATGTGTGTATGGCAAGCCACTTTTTCCATATCTTTTCCATTTAGGTAGACGATGACCAGATAATGACCTGCCTGTAGCATCTACCATCTTACCTTTGTGCGTGACAGGAAACACCACACGGCTTTCCTTTACGTCATACAACAAACCTAATTCATCCACATCCAATCCCCACGTAGCGCACCATCTATTCATATGCACATTATCACGATGGGGTATGATGTATGTAGGTAACTCAAATGTATCCATAGCAAACTCTTCTGCACCAGCAAAGCCAGCCTTTATGTCATCTACAGATAGATGAACACGTGTGCCGCCTGATACTGCACAAGATACCTTGTAACAATTCCATACAAGACTACCCATATTGTTGGTAGCTGTAAATGTTTTGTATCCTTTACAGACAGGACAGTTCATTCTTTTAGTCTCACCATTACTAAGACCTAAATCACTTACTATGTTATATATATTATTCATGTAATATCACTTTCCTTTGCGGCAGTTGAATGCTTATATCACGACTTCTTACGTGCTGTCAAGGCATTATTTGCACTGACATACGTATTTTTTAGATACGGCTTAACAGATTGTGGGTTAGCGTGTCCTGTAACCGACATGATTTGTCCTATACCTACCTCTGCATCAACCATTTCTGTTACACCTGTACGTCTTAGATCAGATAGACGTAAGTCTTTTGATAAACCTGCGTCATCCATTAGCATACGTGCATACATTGGTAATTTATACATAGTGTATGGACTATACACACCTTTGAATGGTGTAGGTTTAGGTGCTACATATTGTTGAAACCCAAAATCTTGCTCTTGTTGTATAAGCATATCAAGTAAGTCATCATCAATAGGCAACTCAACCTGTGCATTTCGTTTAGATTGTTGAATAATGACACGTTTAGTCTCAAAATTTAACATATCCCACGTTAGCAGTCTCATGTCACCTACTCGCTGACACCATTCGTATGCCATGTGAGCAATCAAACCTATGTTACGGGTGCTAAAATCGCTGTACGCAGCGTCTAGCAGTTTCTTGACATCCCCCTTCGTCCATACTACCTTACGTGGCTGTGTGGCTCTCCTACGTACCGTAGCGAAAGGATTGATGTTACAGTGTTCCATTCTTACAGCATAGTTAAATAATATTCTAGTGACAGCCATGATGTGATTCGCAGTCGAGATACCACGATCACACCATAGGTCATAGGATAACTTAGCTTGCTTGGTGGACATCTTAGTGACATCCACCTCGCCAATGACTACATTATCCACAGAAGTAGCCAATGAATTGGTCAAGCAATATAGATAATGTGCTTTAGTTTCATCCCGTAAGTTCTTGTAATCATGGGAAGAATAGTATTCTTTAGCTACCTGTTTAAGTTTCATGCTGCAACAGCCATGAACTGTGGTGACTTGATCCAGTTAGCTACCTCAACTTCACGCATGAACAGAGACTTAGACTGTGTGTCACTGCCAGTATTGCGTAAAGCAAAGCCGTTACGTTCATCTGCATACGTTGCATAGTTAGTAAAGGCTGAGTACAATGCCCACAGATTACGTCCACGTACAGCCACTTCCTGATTATATAAGCCATACATCTTCTCTGACTTACGATCTGACTTCATTATACCTTCAAGCATAGCCTTGACATCTACGTGCATGAGGCTAGTGTTAGCCCAACGCTGCATCTGTTCTGCCTGTGCAGTGAAGTCCTGTTGTGACCTGTGCAGTTCAGTAATGAACCTGTCGAGGCTAAAGTTACTGGTATTCTTACGCATAACTTTGTTATGATCGCCTGTGATCTGCCCATTGAGACAGAAGAAGTCGATAGCACCAAAGATAGTGGTGTTAGAACACGTGCCATTGACACCATGTAGCGCAATGATACGCTTCATCAACGTAGTCTCGTGCTTGTCAGTAGCAATCTTGGCAGTTACGTTAGGCAAGGTCATGTCCATCATAGCCCAACCATCTTTATGTGCGCTACGCCAATTTATCTGCGCACCTTCCATGTCGTGTTCAGAAAGTGTTTCAGTAGTCGTGTCCATAACATTGCGGAAGAAGTCACCATGATTAGCACACGTAAAGCCATTGCCTACGATGCCAATGTAGTCACCTGTGTTACTATTGATAACATACTTTTTGTCATCAACTTTAGTCGGCTCAAATTCAACACTAAAGTCGAGGTGTTCTGGGATATATTCTAGCATAATAATTCTCCTATCGTTAATTGATACTGTGTTATATATTATATTCTAGCAAATGTCAATCTCTAAGATTGAATTGAAATTGTAGTGTGTCCATTGCATCTGACAATTCTTGCAGATCAAATGCAGTCACGGCTCTGATACCACCCATGTCAGGATGTAATGCTGTATCCAGTACCCTATCCAGCAAATTATGTACAGATATAACAGCCGCACGTTGCTCCATAGACAACTTGGCTATCCTGTTCCTTCGATTGATACGTTCTTTCTCACGCACGTTGTGCCAATACTCTATGCGTTCATCTTGTGTCATGTTCTCTAATTTTTTTGGCATTTTCTATCTCCTTTTTGTAAGCGTTTAACATATCATTACGCAGCTTTAATACACTGTCCCAATATGCTTTGTCAAGTATGTCCATTATGTTTTTGTTGTTGTTGTCATCCATACTTATTCTCCTATGTTTATTACTAAAGGTTTCTTCATCCAGAATGGTTTGTCTCTACCCTTGTTATACCTAGCGAAACTGCTTTTGTCAAGCGTATAGAACGCACGGTATGCAACGATAGGCCAATCCTCATCTGTCTTGCAGTCATCGTGTCCACTGAAGCACTGTGGGTGTGGTGTTACGTCACCTTCTGGTATCAAGTCAATGCCACCAGCTATTGCCTGACTGTGCTTACCTGCACCATGCCACTTGCCATACCTGTGATGATACTCACATAGCATAGAGCAATAAAGTTCATAGGCATACTTGAAGTTAGCTCGTGTCTCCATAGCCCACAAGGTGCATGGGTGCTTCTGATGAACAGGTTTGTACAAGTCCCATGCCTCTGCATAGAATGGTGCATGATGCCACAGGCTAGTGCATAGCATTTGTGCTTCTTCCAATGGCATCTTGACAATATGCTGGTCACACAGTGACCGTGCTATGGCATCTGGGTTATCTTCTATAATAAATCTATTCACTCTCTAACTCCTTCTGATACTCTGTCCATGCGGCATAAAATACCTCATTGAAACTGTGGTAGTTGGCATCCTCAAAGGCAGCAGCCGCTACCTCAAAGATGTCTTGCCC
>Ga0115012_10002016_pt1 | contig 11785 bp, 8 predicted proteins | sample TroAtlMetagenome_FD_88706 | JGI IMG/M metagenome (GOLD analysis project Ga0115012, IMG submission 88706) | Marine eukaryotic phytoplankton communities from Atlantic Ocean - Tropical Atlantic ANT10 Metagenome | ecosystem: Environmental > Aquatic > Marine > Oceanic | place: Tropical Atlantic Ocean...
ACATGCGGGTCCAGGAGATGGTCTCGTCGGGGGCGCCCTACACGTCGTTGTTCTCTGGAAAGTCCATCTACATGGACGGCGCCTCGGCACACTTCTTCCGGTACCTCGCGCACTTCCGCGAAGAGGACTACGGCTCGCCGGTTCCGATCGCGTCCATTCCGGACCTCGACTACACCGACGAGACCTTCGTGGCGGTCTCCCTCCCCGATCACCATGCCGGAGTGCTCACGGCGCCGGGGTGGTTGCTGCGTCACCAGACCAATCGCGGGCGGGCCAATCGCTTCTACGGCGGCTTCCTCTGCTCTGAGTTCCTGCCCACCACGAGCGCAGGTGACTCGCTGTCGCTGACCGATCTGCCGACTCCGGACCTCCAGGTCCGCGACGGCTGCCTCGACTGTCACGCCCGACTCGAGCCGTGGGCAGCCTACTGGGGTCGCTGGGCACAGGCGGGCGCCGGCCACCTCGCCGAGCCGTCCTACCCGATCTACAGCCTGGAGTGCGCGGAGTGTGTGGCCAGCGGCGCGCGGTGCTCCAACACCTGCTCCGACCACTACATCACGGAGGCCGGTCACCCAGATGAAGTGCCCTTCGTGGGTACCTTCCGACCCTATGCCTTCCTGGTGGCCGACAAGGTGGAGAACCCCGACGACGGGCCCCTCGCCTGGGTGGATCGGGCCCGTGCGGACGGCTCTCTGGCCCAGTGTGCGGTCGCCAGCACCACGGACTGGCTGTTCGAGCACGATGCCCGAGAGGCCGACCTCACAGAGTGGGCGGATGCCTTTGCGGTCGACGAAGACTATCGGGCGCTGGTGCGTCGCGTCGTGACCAGCGCGTCCTACTGGGGAGGTGTCGAGTGAGGCGACGCCTGTTCATGTGTCTGGTGATCGGTGGCTGTGGTGGTGCCGAGTCCCTCAAGTCCCCCTCGATGTCGGGCGGAGACGCGACCGATGCCACCACCGGGACCACGGGAACCACCGACGAGCCCACTCTTCCTGGCGTGACCGAGTCGGAGGTGGGATCGGTGCCGGAGCTGATCAGTCCGGAGAGCCGGGTTCGTCAGAAGAAGCGGATGACCGTGCGCCAGGTGCGCGACTCCATGGAGCGCATCACCGGTGGCATCGTGTGGGGTTCGGGGGATGAGAGCGACTGGGACACCTACGCCGCCACGCTCGGTGTGGCCGACTATCAGGCGCGCACCTCGAGCGACCGCACGCCCTCGGTGCTCTTTCAGAAGTTCCTCGACGACGCAGCCGCACACACCTGCGCCCGCTGGGTGGCCGCGCCGGGCTCCTCCTTCTTCGAGGTGGACGACCCAACCTCGACGGAGCGGGCCGATGTCGTCGCCAACATCGAGGGGCTGCGGTGGCAGATCCAGGGCCGCCCGCGGACCGACGACGCCCCCGTCATCGAAGACTATGTCGATCTCTATGCGACGATGGTGCGCCGTACCGCATCCACCAGTGCCGCATGGAACACCGTCTGCGTCGCCATGTTCACCCATCCTGACTTCTTCATGTACTGAGGTCCCCATGCGCATCGACCGACGCACCTTCTTGGAGCTGGCTGCGGGCATGGGCCTGGTGTCCGGCGCTTCTCTGCTGCCCCGCCGGCTGGGGGCTTCCGAGCCCACCGTCACCGATCGATACTTTGTCTTCGCATACTTCAGCGGTGGCTGGGACATGCTCCTGGGTCTCGACCCACGCAGTCCCGACGACTTTCCCTCGGAGCGGGCGATCGAGACGGGCATCGAGCCGGCCTACGACACCATCCCCAACCTCGACCCGGCGGACTGGCTCGTGGAGACAGCTGTCGAGGGAATGACCTTTGGTCCCTACATCGGAGGACTGGCGGCCCATGCCGAGCGACTGGCCGTGCTGCGGGGCATGACCATGGAGTCGGTCGCCCACTCGGTCGCCCGCCGGCACGCGCTGACCGGCAAGCTTCCTGCAGGGAGCTCGGTTCGGGGCTCGTCGGTGGCCACGCTGCTGGCCTACTTGCTGGGTCAGGATCAGCCGATCCCCAACCTCGTCTGTGGCATGAACTCCTTCAACCTGGGCCATCCGTCCTGGGCGTCGGGCCTTGCGACCGACACGGTGGACGACCTCTTCCAGGCGCTGTCTCCGGGCGATACCCCTCTGGTCACGGGGTCGCGCGATGCTCTGGAGTCCTTCTTTGCGGCTCAGGAGGTGGGCCTCACCTCCCCCAAGGCGCTGGAGATCTACACCAACCGCCGCACAGCCCGAGCCATCGTCGACCTCGACATTGCGGGGATCTTCGATCTGGCCAGTGACAGCGCCGAGATGGTCCAGCTGCGCGAGGCCTTTGGCGTCGACTCGGGTGTCACCGGACCGGGCGGACCGCGGGCACTGATGGCGGCCCAGGCCCTCACCAACGGGGTGTCCCGCTGCGTGAGCTTCAAGGCGGGCGAAGGCCTCGACACCCACCAGGGAGCAGAGTGGCAGGTGGATCACGGTCCCAACCTCCAGGCGGGCTTCGACAGCGTGGCTGCTCTGGCCACACACCTCGCGGCCACGCCCTTTGGCAGCAGCGGCGAGAGCTGGCTCGACCACACCACCATCGTCTGCATGTCGGAGTTTGCCCGTGAGGTGCTCTTGAACAGCAACGGTGGCCGCGACCACAACCTCATCAACACCATGGTCCTGCTGGGAGGCGGTATCCAAGGCGGTCAGGTCATCGGTCAGACCTCCGATCTGGGCATGCTCGCGCAGCCGGTGGACCTCGACACGGGGCAGCTGTCCGACGGAGGGGAGCTGATGACCAACGAGCACGTCGCCCGCACTCTGCTGGCGGGCATCGGGATCGAAGAAGACGTCGGTGACTACCGCGAAGCGCCCATTCGGGCCTTGCTGGGGGGAGCGTGATGCGCGCGTGTCTGTTGCCCATGATGCTTCTGGCGGCGTGCAGCAGTGACGCCGAGGCACCGAAGCGCGTCACACCGGAGGCGCCGCCGGAAGAGCCCTGTGTCGAGGCGGCGTTTCATGCCGACGTGGACGGCGACGGACATGGCGACCCCTTCGTCATCGTTCGCGCCTGTGAGATGCCGACGGGCTTTGTGGCCAGTGCGGATGACTGCGACGACACCGATCCGGAGCAGAAGCCCGGCCAGGTGTGGATGCGCGATGCGGACGGCGACGGCTTTGGCGACGACAGCACCGCGGTGGAGAGCTGTCTGCGGCCGGTGGGCTACGGCCTCGTCGGGGGAGACTGCGACGATCAGGACAGCGCCCGGATGCCCGATCGACTGTGGTTTATCGACGGCGACGACGACGGCTTCGGTGATCCAGACGCGCCTGTCGACTCCTGTGGCGATGTCACCGAGGCGGTCTCGAATGACCTGGACTGCGACGACGCCGACTGGCTGGTGAACCCGGATGCCGAGGAGGTCTGTGACCTCATCGACAACGACTGTGATCTGCTCATCGACGACGCAGATGAGGACGTGGACCCGTTCACCCAGGTAGAACTGTACGAAGACGGGGACGGCGATGGCTGGGGCTCTGACGTGTATGTGGGCCTGTTCTGTCCAGGCCTGGAGGGGGCGGCGGAGCAGCGGGGAGACTGCGACGACACCGATGCGCGCATCCACCCCGAGCGACTCGACTACTACGACGACATCGACAGCAACTGCGATGGCACGGACGACGTCTTCCGCATCTCGTCGGCACCGACGGGATGGGCCGGCATGGAGAACGGCAGCTTCTCGGCCAACATGGACTCCAGGGATCTCGATGGCGACGGCCGCTACGAGCTGCTGGTGTCGTCCATCGGCGGTGGTCCGGATGATGAGGGCGTGGTGGGATTCATTCCGGGCGATCTGACGCCGGGCGACCGGTCGGAGTGGCCCACCGACGCGCGTGTGGTCACATGGACGGGGAGCTCCTTTGACGGGGCCTTTGGGACCAACCCCCGCTTTGCGGGAGACTGGAACGGCGACGGGGTCGAGGACATCATGTCGGGTGCGCCCGATGCGGAAGACAAGACGGGCATCTTCTACGTGGTGTCGCTCGATGATGTGTCGGGTGGAGTCGACGATGCTCTGTTCACGATGGTCTTTTCTCACGACGATGCCTACTTCGGCGCCGACTCTCTCGCTCTGGGAGACGTGACGGGCGACGGAATGGCGGACGTGATCACTGCTGCCCGAAAGGACGACCGGGTCGGCCCACAGCGCGGGTCGGTCCTCTTCATCCCTGGTGGTGGAACCACGTCAGATGTGGTCGTACACAACGGGGAGAGCAACTACGATCTGTTCGGCGTGGCCCTGGGAGACCTGGGAGACATCGATGGCGACGGCGTGCTGGATGTGGGCATCGGGGCTCCGTACTGCGATGACCTCCTCACCAACAGCGGTGCCGTCTTCGTCTTTCCAGCGCCCGATCTGGCGACGGTGCAGACACCATCCGACGCGGCGGCGGTCTTTCTGGGACCGGATGCGCAGGCACGGTCCGGTACCGCAGTCAAGGGTCCTGGAGACATCGACGGCGATGGCTACGACGACATCCTCATCTCTGCACCCTTCTACGACAACGGGGGGCCGGAGCTCGAAGATGCTGGCTCCGCCTTCCTGCAGCTGGGCTCGTCGACCGGGTGGACATCCACCAGCCTCGGCGATGCCCACCTCAAGATCTACGACACTGCCTATGACCAGGACACCGGGCGCTACCTCGGCACGCCCGGAGACATCGACGGCGACGGTCGGGCAGACATGTTGATCGGCAGCTACAAGTGGGACACCGATGAGCTGAATCAGGTGGGACGCATCTTCGGGGTGTTGGGGAGCCATCCAGCTGGCACACTGACGCTTCCAGATGACGCCGACCTCGTCATCGTCGGCACCGACCAGAACGACTACGTCGGGCGGGGAATGGTCCCGGCGGGAGACCTCAACGCCGACGGCCTGGACGACTTCTGGGTGGGCTCGAGCGGAGCGGGCCCTACGGGGGCACTGTTCTTGATTGAAGGGGCAGAGGTGCCCTTCTGAGGCGGGGCTGGCTCAGCCGACGAGCACCGACACCAGGCAGGCGATGACCACGGCGCCGATGAGGTTGAGCGCGAAGCCCTCCCGGACCATGTCTCGCACAGTGACCTGATCGGTCCCGTAGACCACGGCGTTGGGGGCGGTGGCGACGGGGAGCATGAAGGCACAGGAGGCCGACAGGGCGGCGGGCACCATCCAGATGATGGGGTCGATGCCCGCTGCAATGCCGGCGGCCGCGAGCACGGGCATCAACAGAGTGGTGGTGGCCGTGTTGCTGGTGACCTCGGTGAGGAAGGTCACCGCCAGAGCGAGAGCGAGGCTGGTGAGCAGGAGGGGCCAGGTGGCGAGACCGAGGTCGCTGGCGATGAAGGTGCCCAGGCGCTCGGCGAGGCCCGAAGATCCGAAGGCCTTGGCGATCGCGATACCACCGCCAAAGAGCAGCAGCAGGCCCCACGGCAGGGTGCGGGTGTCCGACCAGGCCAGGAGTCGGTCGTCGGGTTCGTCCTCGCCGCTGGGCAGGAGAAAGAGCGCCACCGCAGCACCGAGTGCCACTGTGCTGTCCTTGGCGGCGGTGAAGCCTGACAGCTCCGCCCAGCCGCCGAAGGGCTGGGTCCGAAACACCCACAGCGCAGCGGTGATGCCAAACAGCAGGAGCACCCGTCGCTCGCGCTGGGTCATGGGGCCTGGCTTGGGGAGCTCGGGGGCCTCGACGTCGCCGGTGAGCCGCCGGGTCAGCCACAGCCAGGCCAGCGGCAGCAGGACCGACACCACCGGCAGGCCGATGGCCATCCACTCCAGAAAGGAGACGCCGGGACCGCCTGTGGCCTCCTGGTAGATCCCCATGAAGACCACGTTGGGCGGGGTGCCCACGGGGGTGCCCATGCCGCCGATGCTGGCGGAGTACGCCAGTCCGAGCAGGAGCGGGCGTGCCAGCCGCGGGTCGTCCGAGCCGTCGATCATCGCCAGGACCACAGGCAGGAGCATCAGCGTGGTGGCGGTGTTGGAGATCCACATGGAGCACACCGCGCAGGCGAGCATCACCCCCAACACCAGTCGCTTGCCGCCGCCGCCCACCAGGGCGACCAGTCCCAGAGCGATGCGTCGGTGTGCGCCCGAGCGCTCCATGCCTGCCGACAGCAGGAAGCCGCCCAGCAGGAGCAGGATGAGGTGGTGTCCGTAGGCCTGAGCGGCCTCGGTGTGACTCAGCGTACCCGTGAGCGGAAAGAGGACGAAGGGCACGAGGGAGGTGACGGGCACGGGGACCGGCTCGGTGACCCACCAGATGGCACACAGTGCCGTGACCCCCGCCGTCCAGGCGGCGGCGGTGGACAGGCCGCCTGCCAGGGTCGCCAGTCCACAGAGGAGACCGGCCACGATGCCGAGGCCGATCCAGAGGGTGCGGCGATGTGGAGAGGGGGACGGCACGGGACCTCGACGCCACAGGGGACCTGGACCGGTGTACCACGTGGCGTCCGGTGGACGGTGGTCTGCTCCGCAGCAGCAATCCCCCCCCATAATTGACGCAACGCGCCGACATCCTGTGACATCCGGAGGTGGTCAAATCCTGTACGGATAGACTGTAGATCAAGAAAGGAAGGGCTCTCTCGTTGACCGAACCCTTCGGGGTTCGGGGGACAGACCTCAGCGGAGACCGCTTCGGAGTACCGTGGGGGCGCAGACCCCCTTGCTTCGGAGCACACCGATGACGACCCCTGTTGTTGCAGTACAGACCTGGCGAACCATCCTCATGGCCACTGTGTGTTCCGGGTCGTTCGTCCTTGCGGGCTGCGATGACAAGAGCGGTGGCGAAGGCGGAGACTCTGGGACGGAGGCCGGCGAAGGCGAAGGCGAAGGGGAAGGCGAAGGCGAAGGCGAAGGCGAAGGCGAAGGGGAAGGGGAAGGCGAAGGCGAAGGCGAAGGCGAAGGCGAAGGCGAAGGCGCCGCACCGTTTACGGGTACGGTCACCTACGTCTCGGAGTTCAATGGTCGGAGCTGTGACCTGACCATCGCGCTCACCGGCGACACACCGGCGTCGTCGTCCTGTCCGGACTGCAGCTTCTTCTATGAGGTCACCGGAGAGGTCACAGCAGACAGCAGCTCGGCTGACTGTCGGGTCGATCCCTTCATGACCTTCTTCGATCCGACGGGTGCGCGGGATGCGATGCTGCTGGGGTATACGTACTATTCCTACTATGACAGCTACTACAGCCCGTACACGGGGGGCGCCTACATCAGCACGGCGAGCGGAAACGCCTTTGCCGCGGCTGGCGTGGCTGCGGAGCCCGTGTGGGACTACCTCTACGTCAACGGTGAGTACACCTACAGCAGCTACTTTGGCTACTACTCGGGCCCGATCGTCAATGACTACTCGACGTGGAGCTTCGACGGGACCGACTTCACCTGGAGCTATGACTTCTACGACTCAGACTTCACCTACGAGTACTTCGAGGGCGACAACTGCGGCAGCACCTCGGGTGAGGACGTGGAGCGGCTGGCGGATCAATATGTGTCCGGGACCGAAGACCTTCCCTGTGTTGAAGACGATGAGTCTGTGGACGTGTGGGAGTTCTACGCAGAGGCGGGAGACACCGTGGTGGTCTCGGTCGACACGATCTCCGACGCCACGGCCTTCGATGCCTTTGCATGGATCAACAGTCCCGATGGGTGTGTGATCGACTTCAGCGACGACGCTGTGGCCTGTACCCATCCCCCGCCGTCCTTTGAGTGTCCGTCGAGCCAGTTCATCCCCAGCGCCTCGGGCACGCACCAGGTGGTGGTGAAGGCCTTTGCGACCTGTGCGGACGAGGCCATCGGTGAGTACGTCGTCAAGGTGGACGCGTCCACCGACCCGGGCCTCACTCTGCTGGAGGATGATGCCCTGGAGTCCGCAGACGGGGCCTACACCCTCACAGTCCAGGTCTCTGGCACCATCACCCCCTGAGCGCAGGCGTTTCGGGTCCAGTTCTGAGGCCGGTGGTGTTGCAGATCGAATCAGCGTGGTAAGGCTCCCAGCCGCTTGGTCGGTGGAGCATGAAACATGGGCTCCGGCCGAGCGTAGGTGTCTCGTCTGCGCGACGAGCCCCATGGAGACTCGGTAGATGGCCTCCCTGTTCCCCCTGTTGCTGATCGGCGTGGCATGCGTCGGAATCATGTACGGCTGCAACTTGTTTGAGCCGGCAGCCGACCATCTCGGCCGCAACATGCAGAACGGGGTCAAGGGCGCAACCATCAACGCGGTGGGATCGAGCCTGCCGGAGCTGTTCACCACGTTCATCCTGTTGTTCATGTATCGAGACATGGACGGCTTCAGCGGTGGGGTGGCGACGACCGCTGGCTCTGCCGTGTTCAACGCGGTGCTCATTCCGGCCTGCGCCATCATCGCGGTCACCATGTGGGCGAAGACCGTCGACACCATCGAGGTCTCCCGTCGCGTGCTGCTGCGGGATGGCCTGTTCGTCCTCATCGCCGAGATTGTGCTCATCATCTTCCTGGGCCAGTCCACCATCTTCTGGTGGATGGGCGCCATCCTGGTGGGCATCTACGCCCTGTACTTCACCACCCTCATGAAGGGCGGATGGTCGAGTGAGGAAGACGATGAAGACGATGAATACGATGCGCCCTGCGCTGCAGGCCCCCTGAGACGCGACATCGTCAAGGCGCTCAAGGGCGATGACATCGCGCTCGACACCCCGCGTGCATGGGGCTTCCTGCTGACAGGCATCGTCGTGGTGGGTGTGTTCTGCTTTGCGCTGTCCGAAGCCACGGTGCAGCTCGCTCGATTGTGGGAGGTGCCGCTGTTCCTCACCACAGTCATCTTCGCGGCCGCCGCCACGAGTGTTCCCGACACCATTCTCTCGATCAAGGATGCTCTGAAGGGCAACTACGACGATGCCGTCGCCAATGCCATCTGCTCCAACATCTGTGATGTGTGCGTCAGCCTGGGCCTTCCCATCACCATCTACGGCCTCTTGGAAGGGCCCATCGACCTGTCTGACACGGGAGACGGCGGAGTGCGGATGGTGCGATGGGTCATGCTGGGCTTCACCCTGGTGGTGCTGGGCCTCCTGCTGCCGGGCAAGGTGGGCAAGAAGTCGGGCATCACACTCTTCTTCATGTATGGCGCCTGGGTGATCTACATCGCCTACCGTACCGTGGCGACCTGACGGGTCTTCGCGGTGGGAAGCAGCATGTCCGCAATCGCCTTCTTTGATCTTGACCGCACCCTCATCGCCATCAATTCGGCCTATGCATGGGTGCGCCATGAGCGCCGTGCCGGACGCGTGGGGTTTCGCGACACCATGCGTGCGGTGGTGTGGTTTGGGATGTACCGGATGGGCCGCGCCCAGCTGGATGATGTGGTTCGCAAGGCTGTGCTGGGTCTGGAAGGTCAGTGTGCGTCGAGCTTTGCGGAGCGCACCCAGTCGTTCTGGGACAGCGAGGTCGAGGCCACGGTCCGACCGGGTGCCTATGCAGCGCTGGAGCGCCACCGTACAGCGGGAGATCGACTGGTCCTGCTGACAGCATCGAGCCGACAGCTGGGGCGTGCGGCCGCCGAGCACCTGGGCCTCGATGGTGTGCTGTCGAATGTCTTCGTGGAAGAAGACGGGCTCTTCACAGGGATGGCCCGGGAGCCCATCTGCTACGGAGACGGAAAGGTGCTCCATGCCGAGGCCTATGCCCAGCGGCACGGCGTTGAGCTGAGCGACTGCACCTTCTACACAGACTCCTTCACCGATCGGGCTGCACTGGAGGCGGTGGGTGTGCCGGTGTGTATCGATCCAGACCCACGCCTGGAGCGACTGGCCCGTGCGCGGGGCTGGAAGATCGAAGACTGGGGCCCGGCCTGACGCGCAGAGGTGCTCAGAGGCCCAGCCATGCCTGCACGCGCTCCTTCGCGGCGGTCACCTCGGCGGCGTAGCGCGCCCGCTCCTCGAGGTAGATCCCCGCCATGTCTTCGTCGGCGGTGGTCGCAGCCCGCGGGTCTTCTGGGGACCACGCTGGAGTGGTCTCGGTGGGCTGGTGCCATGGTGCGGTGGGGTCCGGAGCGGTCTCGGCGGCGTCCACGGGTGTGTCGAGCCAGAAGAAGACAGCGAGAGCGGCGAGGGCGCCGAGGATCGGGACGCGTCGAACCAGCCGGGTCAGCCCTCGAGCGAGTGCCGGACCGACCGCGAGGAGAACGAACAGTGCGACGAAGCTGGTGACCATTGACGACATGGATCCTCCGAGTCGACTGACGGGCGTCGGTCTCTTCATGAAGGGAAACGGATCCAGGGGTGATCCATTTGCGTCGCGAAAGGTCACGAAAGATGTCACTGAGGCGAGACGCGCCAATGTGCACCGGATCGGCTGTAGGGAGGGCGCCGGAAGCGTGGATCCATGCAGTGCTATCTGCCCATCATCAGCGGTTCTTGGGAGCGTGTGGTCATCTGCGCGAGACCGCATGGGTGTGCCGTGGTCCTGTCACCGGATGTCTCAGGGCGATCTGATGGTCCGTATGGAGTATCTTTTCGACGATCGGCATGGCTGGAAGCGTGGTCTTCATCGACCGCGCGTCGGTAGGGTAGAAGGGCCCCTGGAGCGAGCATTGCGGCCACCCCCGGCAGAATTGTCGACGCCTTCGTCAAAGAAGAAGCGTCCGATCGACCTCGGCAGCCTGCAGCTGAACGCAGGCGACAAGATCGGCACGTATACCTACGACAAGGCCGTGGGTAAGGGTGGGATGGCCTGGGTTCTGCTGGCCCATGACGGGGCCGGTGCACCCATTGCGCTCAAGGTCTTGCGGTCGAACCGGATCGGATCTGGCCTGGTGCGCTTCAAGCGTGAGTTTCGCGCACTGTCTCGTCTGCGGCATGAGAACATCGTGCGTGTCGAAGACTACGGTGACCTGCAGGGGCATCCCTACTTCACGATGGAATTTGTGGACGGCCGCGACCTGCACCAGGAGATCCGCAGCTGGAAGCGCATGCCCGTGGCCGAGCGGTGGGCGCGGGCGGAAGATGCCCTCGCCGACCTGGCGCGGGCTCTGGGCTACATCCACCGTCGCGGTCTGGTACACCGAGATCTGAAGCCCTCCAATGTGCTGGTGGACGGTCGGGGCCACTGCAAGCTGACCGACTTTGGCATCGTCAAGGAGCTCGACCCGGAGGCGGCCGCCGTCGTGAGCCGGACCCTTGTGGGAACCTGGGCCTATGCCTCTCCGGAGCAGATCAGCGGTGCGCCCATCGACCACCGCAGCGATCTCTACAGCTTGGGGGTCATCCTCTACGCCATGCTCACCGGGCGCCGACCCTTCGTGGCCCGCGACATGGCCGGCTACCTGACGCAGCACCGGGAGACCGAGCCCCGCAGGCCGTCCGAGCTGGTGCCCAGCGTGCCCCCGCACCTCGAAGAGATCTGCCTCCGGCTGCTCCGCAAGGCGCCTCGGGAGCGCTTCCAGGCGGCGAGCGACATCCTCGGTCGCCTGTCGCGTGACGACTCGAGCGACCGGGACTCGGGCGAAGACACCGCAGAGATCACGGCTCTGGTCGGTCGAGACTTCGAGCTGGGTCTCTTGCGCGACACGGTGGCGCGGCTCACCCGTCGGTCGGGTGGGGTGGTGCTCATCGAGGGTGCGTCGGGCCATGGTCGGTCCCGCATGCTCGCGGAGGCGATCCGTCAGGCCCGTCGCATTGGGATTCCGGCCCAGAGCGCCCGCCTGACCCCCAACCAGGGGGCGTTCAAGCTGCTGATGAAGGTGGCGGACGATCTCGAGCGCGACCTGGGTGCCGACAGTCACCGGGAGCTGCG
>Ga0115012_10002018_pt1 | contig 11777 bp, 9 predicted proteins | sample TroAtlMetagenome_FD_88706 | JGI IMG/M metagenome (GOLD analysis project Ga0115012, IMG submission 88706) | Marine eukaryotic phytoplankton communities from Atlantic Ocean - Tropical Atlantic ANT10 Metagenome | ecosystem: Environmental > Aquatic > Marine > Oceanic | place: Tropical Atlantic Ocean...
GCCTCGGTGGTTTCGCCACGGAGGGCGGCAAGGACATCGGAGGCATCGGGCGCGATGGGGCCGCGGAGGGTGATGGGTGTGGCTGATGAAGGAGGCCATACCCCAATGAGGGGAATCCCGCCGCCACCCAGCTCATCCTTCAAGGCGTCTCCTTCTGAATTCTCTGCTGAGAAATCCACTTTCATGGCCAACACATTGTCTTGAGACAAGGCATTGAGCACGGCCTCAGAGGCCAGCATGATGCGTTCGTTGACTTGGCAGTTGGCGCACCAATCTGCGGTGAACTTCACCAACACTGTTTTGCCTTGATCGCGAGCGCTTTGGAACGCTTCTGGTTGGTATTTGACGAACGCCGCGTGCGGATCGCTGGTGGTCGCCAACACAAAGGTCAGAGCGCCCCAGCTGGCCAATCCGCCAACAAGCAACACGACAAGTTGGGTGATTTTCGATGTGGCAAAAGCCAACGTGCGCACGACCATCCACCCCATGGCCAAGACCACCAGGCCTCCCGAGAGCCACCACTTCAAATCTCGAAGGGTGTCCAGAGAACCTTCTTTGCTGGTTTTTGAGTTCTCAGCACTGCTGCCTTCGGTGGTTGCGGGTGTCCCGGAGGATGCCGGCGTGCTGGAGGCCAAGGCCTCACGAACCGTGCTGGCATCTGGATTGGGCAAGGGCTCAAGCGGGGCGTCGCTGGCCAGAACTTCGACGTCGAAGTTGATTGAATCTTCCCCTGGCATTTCGCAGACTTGGTCATCGCAGGCTTGCCAAGCAATTCGTAGAGCGACAGATGTTGCCCCAGCGGCTTCGGCGGTGATGCTGATGGGGAAGACCACCAAAACCCGTCCTTCGTACCCACTGGCCTCCTGCGCAAACATTCCTTCACCGATTTTGAAATCCGCGGCTGTAGGCCATACCGGTTGGCCAATGGTCCAGCCTTCAGGGGCGGTGATCTCCAACTCGGTGGGGATGGCATCCGGTTTGGCCTCTGGGGTGCCCTCTCCAGCTTGCAAATGCCAGTGGTCTTCAATGTCGAGAACAACGGCGAGGGCGCCATCGGTGCCCGCTTGAGGGGTGGTTCCTGGCCAAGAAATCAGATCGACCGAGAACCGGTCCATCGCGATGGGGTCTGCGGTTCCAATGCTGTTGAACAGGGCGATCAAAATGAAGGGGAGCGTGCGCATGGGATCTCTCACAATGAGATTCAAGGTTGACTTCGGATTCAACCGAAATGATGAAGGTTCATCCTATTCGGGGTGAGACGCAGGGAAGGCAGGATGCCCGGATGCAAGACGGACTCGATGGTCCCCAAGTCAGATCGCTTTTGAACGCTGTACGTGGTGGAGTAGTTCCCGCGGGCGACGATGGCCCTCAACTTTTCACCTTGCGACCGCCACCGGCCGGTCGAATCAGTGTCGAAGCCCATGATTTCCGTCGGCCCGATCGGCTCGGAAAAGAGGCTTTGCGGGCCATCCAGACCATTCAGCAGAGGCTTGCCCAAGAGCTGGGACAGAGGTTGACCGGCTGCTTGGGCAGTTTGGTGGAGTTCCCCGCCCAAAGCATGGAGCAAACAACTTGGGCCGATTATTCGGACAAATTGCCCCGTTTGACCTCTTTTGTGCTGTTTCGTTCCAAAGGATTCGACACCCCGTTTTTCTTCAACCTGCCGCCCAAAGTCTTCTACGCCATGCTCGATCGTCTGCTCGGAGGGGGGGACCAATCTGATTTGGTGATCCCCAAGCGGGAGCCCACCAGCATTGAGAAGCAGATTCGAGCCATGCTGATCAAACACATGGGCGAGGCCTTGACTGCGGCATGGTCCGTGCTGCCCACGCCGGGCTTTCATGACGAGAGCAAAGTGGAATCGGACCCCAAAATGGCCCCTGGACTGGCTCCGAACGAGGTGGTGGTAGAGGTCACCTTCGCGTTTCGGATGTCTGGACGGGAGGGCGAGGTGAGTTTGGCCATTCCGATTCGGGCGCTGGAGCCCCATTTGGATGGCCTGGTCGAAGTCCTCTCGGGAGGCAGTGGGCGGCTTCCTGATGCGTCCCAGAAAAGACGTCTGGATCAGCGTTTACGCACCATTTCGGTGGAGGGAACAGCGGTCTTGGGGTCCACCAGCATCACCCTTGGTGAACTCCAAAGCATGGCGGTTGGTGACGTTTTGGACCTGGATCAAGAGCAGCCGTCATTCACCGTGGGTGGTGGTGCGGCTTGGCCGATGCATGTGGGCAATCGGGGAGATCGCCGAATCGTTCGCCTTGGTTCATCCACATAAGCATCAGATTTCCTTGATTTTCGGTAGGATGGTCCCTTCGCCCCCAGATGGTCTGGGGTCGATTTGCATCGGGAGCTCTCCGCCATGTGCCAACGGCGTGCTCACATTCGATCCTTGTGCAATGCCAGCTGAGCCACGCTGGGATTGTCGTCGTTCTTTGGCCGCGTCGCGGCCGGGCGAGGTTCGAATGATCTGATCCCCCGGGTCAGTTCGGTGGTCATTCCTGCAGGTGTTCTGCTGGTGTGACGTTTGGCACGGTGCGACGCCTCTGGTCACAGGGGCATTCGGACCGTGTTGTTTGTTTTGCCTGGCACGTCATTTCGTCAATTTGCATCGTTCCGTAAGGAGTCTCCCGTGAACCCAGCCGACATGATCCGATTGCTCGATTCCATTGCCCAGGATCGCAACATCGACCGCAACCTGCTTCTCCAAGACCTTGAAGAGGCCATGAAGAGTGCCGCTCGAAAGCACTTCAACAGCCTTGATGTTGAGGAGTTTGGGTGTCGCGTCGACCCCATGACCGGAGAGATCACGATGTGGCGGAACGTCTATGACGACATTGACGATCCTGAGGCACAGGTACGTCCGGAACCCATTGCTCTGGAAGATCTTGGTCGCATTCCGGCCCAGACGGCCAAGCAGGTGATGATCCAGCGCTTCCGTGAAGATGAGCGCGACGCCTTGATGGCTGATTTCGGAAAGCGGAAAGGTGAGATCGTCACGGGAACCATGCAACGGGTTGAAGGTGGCGCACTGATTGTCCAGATCGACCGCGCGGAAGGGTTTATGCCCCGGTCTGAGCAAATCCCTGGGGAACAGTTTCACAACGGCGACCGCGTGCGATGTTTGATCTTGGATGTTCGTGAGCAGGGCACCCAAGTCAAAATTGTGCTTTCCCGGGGTGACCAAGAGTTCATCCGCCGGTTGTTCGAGCTTGAAGTTCCTGAAGTCTCTGAACGCGTGATTGAAATCCGCGCCATGAGTCGTGAGCCTGGATTCCGCACCAAAGTTGCGGTGGCTTCCATCGATTCCAAAGTCGACCCCGTTGGGGCATGCGTCGGCGTTCGAGGATCCCGAATCCGGAACATTGTCGACGAGTTGGGTGGCGAGAAGATCGACATTGTTCGGTGGAATGAGTCCAGCCAAGTGCTCATTGCAAACGCTCTCAAGCCCGCTGAAGTGGAAGAAGTGAGCTTGTGCTTCGAACTCGGGCGGGGCACCGTTGTGGTGCGAGAAGACCAACTGTCCTTGGCCATCGGCCGCCGCGGGCAAAATGTTCGTCTGGCCGCACGGCTGACCGGATGGGACTTGGACATTTTGACCCCAGACGAGTTTGCCAAGGGATTGGAAGCGTTGGATGAAGTGGTCCAAAGCACCGAAGGCGTTGAGGGCACCGCCACCGACCGCTTGGCTGCCTTCGGCATGATCAGCGTCTTCGATGTCGAAGAGGTTGGAATGGAAATGGTCGCCGAGGAGTTGGAGATTGATCCAGCGGTAGCCAAAACATTCATCGATTCGTGTTCGGCTCGAGGCAAGATCATCTCTGAAGAGCAGGCTCGAGCCAAAGAAGAAGAAGCTCGTCGACAGGAGGAAGGTGAAGCCGAGGGCCCAGCAGATGCTGAAGCCGCTGCGGCCGCCATCCTTGGTGGGTTTGATGACTTGCCGCAAGACCAAACCGACGACTCTGCTGATGAGGAAGCATCCGGATCAGCAGCGTCAGACGAGACCACGGAGGGTACGCCCGCCGAAGAAGCATCCGAAGAATCTTCGGAGCAGGAGGGCTGATTCCCCATGGCCAAGAAAGCACAACTCCGAGTCCACAAACTGGCGAAAGAACTGGGTATCAGTTCCAAAGATGTCATCGCCAAATGTGAAGCAGAAGCCATTCCGGGCATCGAGAACCACCTGTCCCCGGTTTCCATAGGTCTCGCGGCCACCATTCGGGAATGGTTCTCCACGACTGAAGATGTCGAGGAATCAACCACCGCAGTCGAAACCGCGGAAAAGGTTGACCTTGATGAGGCGCGGAAAAAGGCCGAGGCTGAGAAAAAGCGTCGTGGTACCCGCCGCCGATCGAACACGGTCAAAGCCCAAACCGAGCCAACCGACGAATCCAAAAAAGAAGAAGCCAAACTTGAACAAGCTCGAGTTGAGGCGGCCATAAAAGCCCAGCAGGCTGAAGCCCAGGCTCGTGCCGACGTCTCCGGCGACGATGCAACTTCTGGCGACTCCGATGCCAACACGGGCTCCGCTCAGGGTGAGGACCCCAATGCAGTTGTGGCACGCCCGAATGTCCCTGATCGACCAGACGTCATTGCCCCTGCGGGTCCGCGGGTCGCGCCCGAAAAGACGAAGTTGGCTGGTCCCAAAGTGGTGCGAATCGAAAAGCCAGATCCGGTCGCGCCCCCACGGCGACACCGAGATGGGGGCGGCCCTGGTTCCGCTCCCTCCGGACACGGCGGTCCATCTGTTGGCCGCCCTTCCCCAGGTGGTGGTGGTGTTCGCAATACTCGGCGTCGTGACCAATCGCGTGGTGGCGGTGGAGCTGGAGCCAAGAATCGTGGCTTGGGTGAAGTCACACCGTTCGACTGGCGGCGACAGGATTACGCCGATCGTGAACGGCGACTTCAGAAATCCGAGGGCTTCCTCAACCGTGTTCGCCGGGATGTGCGCAAGAAAGATGTTCCCACCGGCGAAAAGGCCAAGACTCTCAAGCAAACCGGAGGCTCTGCCACCATCCAGTCTCCCGTGGTGCTGAAGGAACTTTCTGCCATTACCGGAGTCAGGGTCAACGACATTGTTCGACGCTTGGTGAAGAAGGGGCAGCCCTTAATGACGGGCGACGGGATCATCGCAGACGATCTCGCCATGGAGTTGATGATCGATTGGGGCATCGAACTTGAAGTGCTCCCCGAGATCACCGCGGAGATGGCGATCGAGGAAGCGGCCAAAAATCGCGAGATGGCTGATGCTCGTCCTCGCAGCCCGGTCGTCACCATTCTGGGCCACGTCGACCACGGTAAGACATCGTTGCTCGATGCCATCCGCGATGCGAATGTTGCTGACGGCGAAGCCGGTGGCATCACCCAGGCCACCAGCGCCTTTCGCGTGGGGGTCCAAGTCGGTTCGGAAGAACGTTCGATCACCTTTATCGATACCCCTGGCCACGAAGCGTTCACCGAAATGCGAGCTCGGGGGGCTGAGGTCACCGACGTCGTCATTTTGGTGGTTGCTGCCGATGACGGCGTGATGCCACAAACTGTGGAATCCATCAACCATGCCAAAGCTGCTGGGGTTCCCATTGTTGTCGCTTTGAACAAGATTGACAAAGCCGAAGCCACCGATGGCAACATTCAGCGCATCCTTGGTCAACTGGCCGAAAATGGTCTCAACCCCGTGGAGTGGGGCGGTGAAATTGAAGTGGTTCGAGTTTCAGCCATCAACCGCACCAACCTTGATGGGCTATTGGAAATTGTCGATTTGCAAGCTCAGGTTCTCGAGTTGCAAGCGGACTACGCGGGCTTTGCCGAAGGTACTGTTCTTGAAGCTCAAGTTGAAGAAGGCCGAGGACCAGTCGCTCGTTTGATTGTTCAACAAGGCCAAATCAACAAGGGTGATTTCATCGTGGTGGGTCGAGCTTGTGGCCGAGTTCGGGACATCGTGGACGACCGCGGTGAACGCGTGACCCAAGCTGGACCTGGTGATCCAATCGCGATCAGTGGCATTGATGAGTTGCCCGACTCGGGTGACAATTTCTACTGCGTGAAAAACCTCAAGCAGGCGGAAGCAGCAGCCGCGGAGCGTCGACAAGCCGAGCGGGAACGCAACCTTGCGGGTGAGAAAGTGACGCTCGACAACATCTTCAATGTGTTGGCGGAACAGAAGAAGGCCGAACTCCCCATCATTGTTAAAGGCGATGTGTTTGGATCCATCGAGACCCTCAAGGGCCAACTCGGCAAAATTGGTTCCGAAGAAGTCAAAGTCACCATCAAGCACTCTGCCGTCGGTGGTATCAACGATTCTGATGTCACTCTGGCCGAAGCGACAGGTGCCATCATTATTGGCTTCAACGTCACCGCCTCTGGTAAGGCACGAAAGCAAGCGGAAGCCAAGGGCGTTGATATCCGCTACTACGACGTCATTTATGAGCTCATCGATGATGTCAAACGAGCCGCCGAAGGTCTGCTTGATCCTGAACTGAAACTTGAGGTCTTGGGTCAAGCCGAGGTGCGAGCGGTCTTCAGAATCACCAAGGTGGGCATGGTTGCGGGTTGTTATGTGACCAGCGGCAGTATTCGCCGAAATGCTCAGATCCGGGTGACCCGGGACGACATCGTCATCGAGAAGGACCGTCGTTTGAACCAGCTGAAACGGTTCAAGGAAGATGCTAAAGAAGTTGCTTCGGGCAATGAGTGTGGCATGTTGATTGATGGTTACGACGACATCAAAGAAGGTGATGTCCTCGAGTGCTATCTCACGCAAGAAGTCCGTCGTACCTTGGACTGATCTGGTACCTGCCCCTCTATGACCCGTCGTCACGAGCAACTTGAAGAAGTGATTCGCAGGACCCTGCAGGAGTCATTGCGCAAGGGCATTTCGGACCCCCGCGTCCGCGGCATTATTTCCGTTGGTCATGTGAAGTTGGCTCCCGATATGGCGGATGCCACGGCGTTCATCAGCGCGTATCCCGCAGAGAACTTGGATTTGGTGTTGCACGGGTTGAAGAGTGCGACGCCGCATTTGCGGCGGGATTTGGCCCGCCGCGCCAATTTGCGACGCACCCCAAGACTCTGGTTTAAGAAAGATGCCGGCGCGGCGGCTGCGGCCGAAGTCACCCGGCGACTTGATCCCATCAACGATCCCCATGAAGGAGGCCGCCAGCATGGCCACGACGAAGAAAATCTCAGCGACTGAAGCAGGGAAAGCCCTGAAGCGTCTTTTGAGCAAAGCCAAAAATGCTGAGAATCCATTCCCGGGTGTGACCGACGCCACTCAGGTTCTGATCCAGTCCTTTCTGGTTTGGGAGTGGAACGGCTCCCGTGCGAGTTCAACGTGGGCTCGGATGGTGGAAGACGTCACGGATCTGAATGAACTTCGTGTGACTGTGGTTGATGACTACTTGGAATACTTCGGTGGTGGCTGTCCCCGTGCCGAAGAGCGTGCCGACCGGTTGCGAGCCACGCTTCGGGGTGTGTTTCACCGTGAGCACAGCACTGATCTCTCTGGTCCCGCTGGAGGACCGAAGAAGGAATTCCGGGAGTACCTCGATTCCTTGGAGGGCATGTCCCCTTTTGTGGCAGCGCGGACCGCGTTGATCGCAGCGAGTTCCCATGCGGTTCCCGTTGACGAACGTACCCTTCGTTTGTTGGTGAAATCAGGAGTCATCGATTCCGATGCCACCGTCGGATCAGCATCCCAAACCATGTCACGCTTGGTGACAGCCGCCCAAGGCCTTGAAACCCACTTGGCCTTGCAGATGTTGTCCGAAAAAGAGCGAGCCACTCCGGTTATGGACTTGCCAGGGACGGTTGCGGAAGATCCGACTCCCAAGAAGGTCAAAGCCGGTAAGGGCAAGAAAAAAGCGACCGCCAAGGCATCCCCCGCCAAGCCGGCAGCGAAGAAATCTGAGGACAAGAAGCCGGCAACCCAGAAGGCGACCACCAAGGCCGCGACCAAGAAGAGCAGTTCGGTCAAGAAGACCACCAAAAAAGCGGCAGCCAAAAAGACAACGGTGAAGAAAGCCTCAGCCAAAAAGGCGGCGGCCAAGAAGACCCCCACGAAGAAATCTTCAGCAAAGAAAGCAGTGGCCAAGAAGTCGCCCGCCAAGAAAGCTGCGAAGAAGACCGCCAAGAAGGCCGCGAAGAAGACCGCCAAGAAGGCCGCCAAGAAGTCAACCAAGAAGTAATGGGCTCTTAGAGCACTGAGGAGTGTGTTATGGCAGGACACAGCAAATGGGCCAACATCAAGCACCGCAAGGCACGACAAGACGCTGCCCGGGGCAAGGTATGGAGTCGATGCTCAAAGGCCATCATCGTCGCCGCCAAAGCTGGTGGTGGTGATCCGTCGATGAACTTAACCCTCCGCTACGCCATTGAAGATGCGCGGGCCGAGAACATGCCAAAGGACAATATCAGTCGCGCCATCAAACGTGGCACGGGTGAATCAGGCGAAAATGTTGAATACACCGGCGTTCGGTATGAGGGTTACGGCGCCAATGGCGTGGCCTTTGTCGTCGACACGTTGACCGAAAATGTCAATCGCACAGCGCCTCAGATTCGTTCTATTTTCGACAAAGCTGGCGGCAACATGGGCAAGCCAGGTTCGGTCTCTTTTGGCTTTGATGAAGTTTCATTGGTGATCGTGTCCGCAGAGGGACTTGACGAAGAGAAAGCCATGGACATCGCTTTGGAGGCCGGCGCTGAAGACGTCCAAACTTCGGATGGCGTCTTCGAGATCACTGGCCCCCCTGCGGCGTGTTACGCCATCCGTGATGCCTTTGTCAAAGCCGAGGTTGAGCCAAGTTCATTCGAGCGGACGATGGTTCCGCAAAATGCAGTCTCATGCGATCTCGAAACCGCCAAAAAAGTCCTTCGACTTTTCGATGCGTTGGATGAGCACGACGATGTTCAAAAGGTTTACCACAACGGAGACCTTCCCTCCGAAGCGTTCGAAGCCTAAGCCTTGGCTGCTTTATGAATCTTCTTCGGCTCGAGGATGAGCGTCATCGAAGGCTTCACGGAGTCTTCCGGTAGAAACGTGCGTGTACACCTGCGTTGTCGACAGCGATTGGTGGCCCAAGAGTTCTTGAACGCTTCGGAGATCGGCTCCAGAGTCGAGCAAGTGGGTAGCAAACGAGTGTCGCAGGGTGTGGGGGCTGATCTCAGGGTCCAGTCCCGCTTCTTCCAGATATTTGGAGACCTTGCGGCGTACCGATCGGGTGGAAAGTCGTCCGCCATGTTTGTTGACAAACAGGGAGCTGGTGGGTCGATCCTCATCGGATGGCGCCCGTGTGTCCTTGTTCAACAGTTCAAGGTAGGCCAGAATGGCGGCAGTGGCGTGAGAGCCCAGTGGCACCAAACGCTCTTTGCGTCCCTTGCCCTGCACCACGATTTCTCGTTGGTCAACATTCAGATCTTCGTGGTTGATGCCAACCAGCTCGCTGACGCGGAGACCCGTGGAGTACAGGGTTTCCAAGATGGCCCGGTCTCGAGCGCCCAGCAAATTGGTGGTGTCGGGGGTTGAGAGCAAACGTTCGATCTGCTCCAGATCCACGGCTTTTGGCAACCGCTTCTCTTGTCTTGGCGTGCGGATCAACAACATGGGGTTGTCCTGTCGCAACTCTCGCTTTTCCAGCCAGCGGTGGAACGAGCGAAGGGTGGCGATTTTCCGTGCCATGGTCGCGGGTGAATATTCTTGTTCAGCCAGAGTCGCCAAGAAGGCTCGAATGCGATCGGTGTCTGCCCCCAAAATCAAGCCTGTCACCGTGTCGGTGCCAGGATTGCCTTGTTCGAAGGCCAGTACCTCGGCCGTTTCGGTCGTGGCCTCGCCGAGCGTCTCTTCCAAGTACTCCACGTACTGCCGAAGGTCAGCCCCATAGCACCGAGAGGTGTATTGGCTGAAATGGCGTTCGTCGAGCAAGTACTCGGTAAAGGTCTTCACAATTGGGAGCATCTGGTTCATGGCATCCTTGTCCTTGACAGTGCTATCGGGCGTTCTGGATCCGTCCATGGGTCCAGGACGGGACTGAGTGGTAGATGGGGTCGATTAGTGCGGGTTGTGCGGTCTGGGGTAACTGGGAGCCTCCCGAGATTGCGGGCGAAGATGTGTTTCCACCACCGAGGCGGCGAGAGGATCAAGGTCCCCACGCAGTGCCAAGTCAGCCACAGCTGTCCGAAGAGACTCTTCTTGCCCCGCAGGGCAGCGGAACATCCAAACATGTCCACGCAGTTCGAGGGCCAGCAGCCGTTCTTCTGAGGTTTGCATCGCGGATCCCTTCCGAGGACCCACTGGTCCCCACTTACATGCCCGCGTTCGGTTTCGAGGCCATCAGGGCCTCCAGCAACCGATCCACGGCGTAGCGGAAGTACGAATCCATTTCACGCAGGGGGGCGTCATGTCCCACTCGACTCCGAGCCCAAGTTTTGGCGTCCGAGGCGGTATCAGCATCTTGGGCGTCAAAGACACGGCCAGCGCGGAATGCCTGAAGGGCTGCGGCTGGTCGTGCTCCTGGGTCTACTGGAGAGGCGTCGGTGCGAACGGGATCATGCGGATTGGCTTGCTCGCCCCGCCGCTCGTGCAGCACACCTTCAAGCCCAACCACGAATGGGGGATAGGGATCAAAGGATGTGGTGGACACGGTCAAGACGCATTGAACACCCAATGCATCGGCCAGCCGATCCAGTTCGGCAGGTGTCCTGGCCCGATCAAGCCCCAGGTCTGCCAACGCGGCCCGGACTCGATCAGCAGGGGGGACTAAGAGACTTCCACCACGTGCGAGGCGTTCAACCACCGCGTCTGTGGCCCGGTCACCCTCGAAACCTCCCCAGCCAGATTCATTGCGAATCGGCTGAACAGCGACTCCAAGTGCTTGATTTGGCTGGGTTTGCATCATTGATTGATGGCACCCCAACAGGGTGAACACCGAACACAACACAGCCATTTGGATTCGTACAGTTGTCATGGCGTCCTGCCTGTTTGTCGACGTGCCACCCACGCCGAAGAATGGTTTAACGGGCCCGTCAGAGCCCATAAACACTATTTCGACGCTTCGGCATCTTTTCCGAGAGTGATAGATGAATTTCCTTGTGGTTCGCTGAAGGCATGCAAACCAGCCTCCCCAGCCCGACGTCCTGCAGCATGGATCCGCTGATCGAATCCCCAGGCCATGGACCAGAACGAGTCGGCTTGGTCGACGTGAATTTCAACGGGTCTTCCACCTTCTGCAGCGACGGTCCAAATTCCGGACAGTGGCCCTCCCGCGTTCCGGGCTCGAAGAAAGGCCAAGTTCAGGCCATCTGGGGACCAGCTTGGAGCGATGGATCCATATCCATCATCAGTTGGTGCAACGACTTGCGCGAGTGCACCAGTGCGGCACTGGGCATCAAGTTCAAGCGTGAAAATCGACCACAGGGGGCCATCGGCTTGCGGTCGATACTGGAAGGCAATTCGATTTCCAGCCGGATCCCAAGCTGGATGACGCCCAGGTGTCTGGAGATCGATGTCACGCCCATCGATCAGATTTCTGATCCAGATGCGATAGCCATCCGTCGAGCCGGGAACGCTGCGGGCGTAGGCCATCCATTCCCCATCAGGGGACACGGAGGGCTCAAATTCATCGATGATGTCGTCGTGGGTGACTTGCTCAACGGGACCAGTGCCATCTGCTCGGGTGCGAAGAATGTCCCACGAGCCCCAACGGTTGCTTGAGAAATAAACCCAGGTTCCATTTGGGCCGTAGGCCGGCATGCGGTCCTCGCCGGGAGCGGGGGCCAGTGCCACGCGA
>Ga0115012_10002019_pt1 | contig 11777 bp, 9 predicted proteins | sample TroAtlMetagenome_FD_88706 | JGI IMG/M metagenome (GOLD analysis project Ga0115012, IMG submission 88706) | Marine eukaryotic phytoplankton communities from Atlantic Ocean - Tropical Atlantic ANT10 Metagenome | ecosystem: Environmental > Aquatic > Marine > Oceanic | place: Tropical Atlantic Ocean...
ACAAAGGCAGGAATGACAGAAGGAACTTTTGTTCTATTAAATAGAGATGTTCAATGTTTCACTACTAATGAAACTGGGTGGACTGCAATTAAAGGTTCTGTAACTGGCAACGAGATCACAATAGTTGCACAAGATAATACTTGTACTGATACTATTTCTTGGATGGTTGTTGGTGAAAGACAAGATGATTCTGTTAAGTCATTAGATATGACCGATAGTGAGGGCAACTTAATTGTTGAACCAGATCAACCACCAGCAGATACAAAACATGCTGATGTTCAAGCACAGTTATAGAGGTAAAATAAATGGCTATTAATTTTCCAAACAGTCCTAACGTAGGTGATTCACACACCGCAAATGATATAACATGGAAGTGGGATGGAACAACTTGGAAAGTTGGTATAACCACTATTAATGCTGCTACTATTCCAGGTATTAGTACAGCAGGTACATCAACATTTTACAATTTAGATGTTACTAATGATGTATCGGTTGGTAGTTCTATAACTGCTGTTAAGTATTATGGTGATGGATCATCTTTAGGTGGGATCACAGCAACATCATCTAATTATGCATCTGTTGCTGGTGTAGCAACTGTTGCTCAGAATTTAACTGGAACACCTGATGTTACTGTAAATGATATTACATCTAGGCATGTTAATTCTTCTGGTGTAGTTACTGCAACTTCTTTTGTTGGTGATGGATCTGGAATAACTGGAGTAGTAGCATCTGGAGCTGGTATTGTTGTTAAGGATAGTAATACAACTGTTGGTACTGCAGGAACAATTAACTTTGGACTTAACTTAAGTGTAACTCCAGTATCTTCTGGTATTGTGACTGTAACTACTGCTGGTGGTGTTAAAGAAACTGGATCTTGGACTGCACAAACAGCACAATTAGAGCAGTTGGATAGTATTGCTATTACTAATTTGGTATCAGAGTATGTTTTATACTTTAGTCATAGTAGCGGTAAGCAAGCACAAAAAGTTCTTATATTGAATAATGGATCTAATTCATATTCTCAAGAATTTGGTGTTGTTTATGATAACAATTTACTTGTTTCTGTTGGATCATCTATTTTTGGTGGTAACTTGACTTTAAATGCTATACCTGAAAGTGGAATTACGGGAACAATAAATTGGAAGTTCTTACGAAATGATGTATCATGATTTCTACAACTCTAGATTCTAATAGTGGTAGAGTTCTTGTTGTTCATTCAGATAAGCAGCAACCATATACAGTTTGTGTAAAAGATTCTTTAGATTGGACAGAGATTCATAATTATATTATTGATGAAAATAATATAGATGATATTCCAAATAGGAAGATTGATTGTACTTCAGAGATGAAGTGTTCTCCGAAGAGAAGTGTATATGAGATGTCTCCTGCAGAGGCAGAAGTATTAAGAAAACATTCTAAGGTTGAATGGGTTGAGAGATCTACTTTATATAATGAATATGAATTAGAACAGAGAAAATATGACGAGAAGATTGATAAGCATACTGATACTGATAGATTTAAATATGATGTTGAAAATAGAAGATATTCATATAATGCGAATCCAGGAACTGTTCTAGATTTTACTCAGTGGGGATTGTATCGTCATTCTTATAGAGAGAATAAGTTTGGATATTCTTCAATTGTAGATGATGAAATACACTTTACATTAACAGGAAAAAATGTTGATGTTGTGATTATGGATACTGGAGTTCTTTGGACTCATCCAGAATTTTTAAAACCAGGAATTGATTATACTGATATTCCTCCAGGAGACCTACAAAATTGTGAAGAGTATACTAGAGTAAGAGATATATTAATTCATGGTCAAACTGAGTATGGTATTAATTGGAATTCTGAAGGTTTGATTGCACCTGGAACTTCATCATTCTTAAACTATAATAGAGCTGGTGCTTTATTAATGCATGAATATGGTAATACTGGTAATTCCTTAGCAAATATGCATGGATCACACTGTGCTGGAACTTCTGCTGGCAATCAATTTGGGTGGGCATTTGAAGCTAATATATGGAATATTGCTTGTGTTGATAGAAGTGATCTTGGATGGTCAAATCCTTGTGATGGGTTTGATTATATTAAAGTTTGGCATAAGAATAAACCAATTAATCCATTAACAGGAAGAAAGAATCCTACAGTTGTTAATGGTAGTTGGGGATTTAGACAATTTTATCGTAGTGATCTAAGTTATACTGTTAATTTTAGAGGAAATAGTTACAGTGATTCTCAAATAAGTTCTACTGTTGCTCCTGCAGTTTATTATATGTCACAACTTACTGCTTCATATAATGAGTTTACTTCTAGAGAACCTGTTGGACAATCTGAAGCAGATGAAGTATTTGATGATCCAGACTGTAAAGATATTGTATGGTGTTTTGCTGCTGGAAATTCAAATGATAAGCAAGATTATGCAGAAGGAGAAGACTATGATAATGAACTAACTTCTGGTACTGTTTACTATAGTGGAACTAGATCTAAGGATCCTTATTATAATAGATCTGGAACACCTGCTATATCTGCACAGGGTAGAGAAGATGCTGCGATAGTTGTTGGTTCTATAGATTCCAATAGGCAAACAACTAATGGACAAGAAAGATGTTCTTCTTTTAGTAATAGAGGACCTTCTATTACTGTTTGGGCTGCTGGATCTCATATATTAAGTCCTTATGGTAGTGGTTATGCTGACCCAAGAAGTGGTGCTGGTTTTTTAAATGCTGCTATTAGTGGAACAAGTATGGCAACACCTCAAGTGTGTGGTGTTATGGCTCTGTATTTGGAATCTAAACCAGATTCAACCAGAGCAGAAGCTAGAAAATGGTTAATAACACATGGATCAACTGATGTTCCTGATATGGATGCCACTTCGGAAACTGCTGGATTTTACGATCCATATCAAAGTAATGGTGCAAGTGATTCAAATTACTGGGGTAATTCTTATAGTTTGAAGAGTTCTACTCGTAGAATTTTATATAATCCTTTTGCTAATAATGGAAAACCATCTATGGTTGGGGTTACTATTAGTGGTGCTTCATTTTCACAATCATAAATAACTTATATGATTAATAGATAGAATTAGTCTAATGGCAAGAAATGTTACTAATGGTGTAGGTAGAATAGGTAGTAAACTCGGTGGAGGTGGTGGTAGTGGTACTATCACGATGACTAATCCCTATACTAGGGCAACTGGTCTTTCTACTGACGCTAATAATAATGTTGTTAAAGCTACTTTAGGAGAACACGTATTTAGTTCAATTCAGTATAATAATGTTGGACTTATAACTGGGTATAATGAGAATATTAATGATAATATTAAGGGATTTAGTCTTACATATAACTCTGCTAATTTAGTAACTAATATTTCTGAGGTTGATGAACATCCAGTTATAGCAGTATATCAAACATTGCAACCTTCTGTGGGAGCAATAGATGAAGGTTCTACTGTAAACCTTACCTTGACTACTGAAGATATGACAGATGGAACTACTGTTTATTGGGATACTGATAGTGATGATGATGTAGATACTAATAATGGTTCATTTACTATTACATCTAATACTGGAACATTTTCAGTTACACCTAGTGCTGATGTAACTACTGAAGGTTCAGAAGTTCTTACTATTAGAGTTTATGATGATGCTGCTAGAACTGCTTTAAAAATTTCAACTACTGTTACTATTAACGATACTAGTGTTAATAATGCTGTTGGAACGGAAAGCAATCCAGCAATTAATGCTAAAGAAATTTATGATTCCTCTGGAACTAATAATCGTACTAATGGATTTTATTGGATTAAGGGTAATGGTAATGCATCAGACAAAAGAAAATTCTATTGTATTTTAGATTCTCAGTGGGGTAGTGGTGGTGGATGGATGGTTATTTCTAACCATGACGCACAAAAATATGCGAATACGTCAGGAAGCAACCATCAACCAAGACCAACAACTTATAACTCAGATGTTGGATGTGATGGTAACAATACTAACTACAATCCAACTGACTCAGATATGACACCTGATAGAAGTTTCAGTTGTGATATGTCAGACATTCCTTATCAAAAGGTAATGCATGCTGCATATGATAATGGTAGTATGAGTAGTATTAGTAATAATAATTGGTTGGGACTTCCTCACGTATATTGGTGTAGTTCTTTCAGTAGTGTCGTTACAATGCCTACTAATCGAGCATGGGCACAACAGTTTAACGGAAGTCAAGGAATACAATTAAATTGGAATGGTAGTGCTTTAGCTCGTAGGCATTGTTATAGTAGTAGTGATTTTAACTGTGAAGGTTGGGGTGTTTGGAATGCATCTGGACAAGGAGCACCACAGCGTAATGGTAGTAATAACAGTGCTCAGTATGATCCTTGTTTTTGTGCTACTTGGGCTTACAACTATAGTGGTACTTCAGAAACTACTTCTTGGCATGATACTGGTAACTATGGATATGATGATTGGCAAGATGGGTCTGGACAAGGTGATGGTTGGTATGTAGGAAGTACTGGTAGTAAACAAAGTGCAAGAGATAAACCTTCTTTCTTGTTGGTACAGTAGGGTATTAAATACAATATAAATAAATAAATAAAGAAAAACTAGTTGGTAAAGCAATGGGTAGGTATGTTGGATCTAGTATAAACAAAGGTTCTGGTGGAGGTGGTGGCAGTGGAACCATAGTACAAACAGATAGTTTCACTAGAGCTACTGGTATTTCTACTGATGCTAATAATAATGTAACTGAAATTAGTGTTGGTACAGAAGGAAATAAATATACTGCAATAAAATATAATAACGTTGGTTTAATTACAGCATATAATGAAACGATTAGTGATAATACTAAAGGATGGGCTCTTACATATGATTCTCAAAACTTAGTAACTGCTATAACTGAGGTTGATGAGTGGGCAAGTTATAGTGCAGCTTCAAATGTTAATAGTGTAAATGAAGGTGGTACTGTTGCATTTACTGTAACTACTACTCTAGTTGCAGATGGAACAACTCTTTATTATGATACTAGTTTAGATGATGCAGACTTTAGTGGAAGTACTGAAAACGGATCATTTACAATTAATAGTAATTCTGGGTCTTTTTCTGTTACCTTGGCTAATGATATAACAACAGAAGGTGCAGAAACACTATATGCTAAGTTATATGATGATTCTGGTAGGACAAATCAACTTGCTACAAGTAATAATGTAACTGTTAATGATACTTCATTAGAACCTCCACTTAGTGGTGTATTGTTCCACGCTGCTGGATATAATCAACAAACATCGCATACTTGGACTGTTCCTAGTGGTGTTGATTACATATCAGTTGTTTGTGTTGGTGGCGGTGGTGCTGGAGAATCACAACATGATGGTGCATCAGGTGGTGGTGGAGGACTAGCATATAAGAATAGTATTTCTGTAACAGCAGGTCAAACCGTTTCTGTTTATGTTGGTGGTGGTGGATTTGCTACATCAAACCAAACTGATTGTCCTGATGGGAATGCCTCTTACATTCAGTATAATGGCACTAACTACGCAGTTGCGAATGGTGGAAGAGGTGGTGATGGAAACCAGGGTGCTAATAACTGGTATGATAATTCCAATAGTTTCCCTAACACCAATAGTGATGGTGGTGGAATGGGTGGTGCTGGATTCCACGGTTCTGGATTCCGTTCAGGTGGCGGTGGTGCTGGTGGATATAGTGGTGGTGGTAATACTGGTAGGGGAAGAGGTTGTAACCGTGGTAACTACACTGATCCAGAACCAGGACAAAATGGTGGAGGTGGAGGAGGAAACGGTTCTAACGGATCTTCTGCATACTACTCAGGTGGAGGCGGTGGAACTGGTGTCTACGGTCAAGGAACTGACGGAGACCGTGGTGATGCTAACGGTAATAGTTCTCCAGATAGCGACACTGATTTTGCAGGAAAGGGTGGATCAACTGCCAATAATACTGGACTAAGAGGGTATTGTGTTGAATCTGCTAACAGTACATTTGCTTGTGGTAGTGATTTAGGAAATGGTTATAATAGATCTACTCAAGCGAATTTTCATGGATCAAGTCATACTACACCAGATGGAGGATTCCCTGGTGGAGGTGGAGGTGGAGGAAATAGTGGTTCTTCTGCTGGATGTGGTGGTCATGGATGTGTAAGAATCGTCTTCGGTGCGGTAAGTAGTGCTAATAGAACATTCCCTAGTACGAATGTTAATATGTCTACTAACTACTCTGGAGGACAAGCTGAAACTACAGTAGGAACTCAGTTAATGTATTGATGTATATTATTAATTTAATTTTTGACAATAGGAGTTTAACTTTTTTAATCTATAATAAAATTGATTCTAAGATAGGTGACGTTCGTCACCTATTTTCGTCTGATGATGATATTCTTTTAGAATATATTAAATAAATATCTAAAAAAAGCAAATGGCAGATAAAGGTTTTGGTGTAAAGGAAGTTAATTTGATTGGAGTATCTGGTACTCCAACAATTGAGAGTCCTAATAATTTAAATTTAAATGCCGTAAACGTTGCTATTAGTACCGACGTTTCTATAGGTGGAACTTGTACTGCAAGTAAATTTGTAGGTGCTTTATCTGGTTGGATACTAGGTAATGATGGAACAAATCATTATACGTTTACTGGTCCTGGATTAAATGGAACTGTAAATGATCCAGCATTAACTCTTGTTAGAGGGCAAAAATATATTTTTCATAATAGATCTTCAGGACATCCTTTTAGAATTCAAAGCACTCCTAATGGATCTGCAGGAGTAGCGTATACTGGTGTAACTAATCAAGATGGTGCTGCACCAACTGATATAATATTTGATGTTCCACATGATGCACCAAATACTTTATTCTATCAATGTACTGCTCATCCTAATATGGGTGGAGTTCTTCATATTGGACCAGATTTTTCAAGCACAACAAAAACTAGTTCATATACTTTAACTGCTTCTGATATTGGTACATTAGTACAAACAAATACTACGGTGACAGTGGATCAAGATATCTTTACTGCTGGAGATGCAATTACAATTTATAATAATAGTGCTTCTAATATAAACATTACTCAGGGATCTAACGTTACATTTTATTTGGCTGGAACTGCTACTACAGGAAGTAGAATTCTAGCTCAGAGAGGAGTTGCTACTGTGTTATGTGTTGCTAGTAATGCTTTTGTAGTATCTGGAAGTGGATTAACATAATATGTCAATTCAACAGATGTTACTATCAGCAGTTTCAACTGCAGCACCAGAATGGCAAGGTGATTCTACTGCTTCAATGACTGAAAGTTCAACTTCAATAGATGAAGGACAGACTTTAACTGTTAGTATTACTACTACAAATTGTCCTGATGGTGTTGTTTTATATTGGACAGTATATCTTTATACAGGAACAATAAACACATCTGATTTTAGTGCGTATTCTGGGACTGTTGTTATTAATAGTAATAGCGGATCAATTACTACTAATATAGTTGAAGATGTTGCAACAGAAGGAGAAGAAAAATTTGCAATTAGATTATATACTGATTCTGGATATAATAATAATATAGCATCTACAAATCAAATAACAATTAACGATACTTCTACAGCACCAACTCAACATACTCATAGTTCAGGTTCGGTTAGTGTGCCAGCAAATGCATATGATATAGTAATGGAATGTGCTGGTGGTGCTGGTGGAGATGGTGCTGCACTTTCCAATGGAACTGCTAAATCTAATGGTGGTTCTGGAAGGACTTCTTGGTTTACAACTAGTTTAACTCCACCATTTACAGTTACTCTTTTCGCAGGAACAAAAGGTAGTGATAATCCTGGTGGAACTTCAGCTGCAGGAGGAGGAACTAATAGTGGTGGAATGAGTGGTGGAACTGGTGGTGGAGCTGGTGGAAATGGAGCTGGTGGATTTACTGGTAATGTCTCTGGTGGTGGAGGCGGTGGAGCTGGAAGTGGAATAATAATTGGTGGTTATGGTTGGGTAGCTGTTGCTGCTGGTGGAGGTGGAGGTGGAGGTTCTGCTGGATCTACGGTTGGTGATGATGGTGGAACTGGTGGTTCATATGGAGGATCTAGTTCTTGGACCACAACTACATCTACTGTTACTTTAGGAAATGGTGGAGGTGCTGCATCTGGTGGCGATAATGATGATAATGCTGCTGGTGGTGGCGGTGGTGGTGGAGCACCAGGTGGATCGGCAGGATCATTGGGTGGAAATAATGCATCATCTGTAGGACAAGGTGGTTCTTCTGGTGTTAGTGTTTACAGATCAGACATTATGAGTCAGGGAAGTAACTCCCATAATCCAAATTCTAATGGATACGCTATATTGTATTATAAAACCCCATAAATATCTAATAAAGTAATTATATAATGGCATTCAATAGAGAGCTATCACAATTTGGTCATTATATTGTAGTTGATGATACTACTGGTAAGATTGCTATTACCAGTACAACAACTCCTAATATAGGATTTGGAACTACAAATCCACAATTTAAGGTGGATGTTTCTGGTGATATTAATTTTACAGGTGATCTTTATAGACAGGGTGAAAAGTTTACTTCTGGTGTTGGTATTGGATCAACTACATCGAATCCAGTTTCAGCAGAAATTAGTAATAAAATTGGTGTAGGATTTACTGACATCAACTTTGTTGGTGCTGGTATGACTGTTACTGGTTATGGAACTACTATAGTTGTTGACTTTACTAACCTTGCTGTTAAATCAGATGCTACAATACCATCATTAACTATATTAAGTTCAAGTGTTGATGTTGATTCTAATACAAGTTATTTGACTAATACTGTAGGTGCTGGATTTACTGTGACTCTTCCTGCAACTAAGAACCCTGGAGATTTTATTGAACTTCATGATACGGAAGTAAGTTGGGGCATAAATAATCTTATGGTTGCAACCCAAAATAATGAGCAGTTTAAGAACTTTTCAGGCGTGATTGATTCTCCTTTAGCATGTGATGTCGATGGTGCTACTGTCAAATTAGTTTGGACCAACACTTATTGGAGGGTATTTGCATGACAATGTTCCTAAGTGGAAGTATGCTATCAGGGTCATCAGGAGGTGGCGGTGGTGGTGGACTTCAATTTGGTCAACAAGATAACTTTACTGTTCACGCTCTAAGAAGAGATGATGACGGTATGCTTCAGTATACGAAGGTAAAAACTTCTGATACTGCAGTAGTTGATGTTTCTCATAGACTTGATGGAACAGCATATCCAGAGTTCTTAGAAGGATTAGATTATGTGGATGAAACCACTGAAGAAAAAACTTATAAGAATAATGAGTACGATAAATACCAACAGTTCAGGTTTGATTTTAGGAGAATATCCTACTATATTGATGATGATGGATATCTAACTGTATCTTTTAGTGATCATGATTATTCCGCAGGACCAAAATAGGATTTAACAAAAAACAATGGCTGAATTTAGACTCGGTAGATTAAAATTTAACTGGCGTAGTGATTGGACTGCGAGTACTGCGTATGTTATTGATGACATCGTAAAGTACGGTGCAAACACTTATGTTTGTAAAAGGAATCATACTTCTACTAGTAATCAAAATCAATTTTATGCTTCTGATATAGCACCTAATTGGTCATTACATACTGAAGGTATTGTTAATACTGGAGAATGGCAAGCAAGTTTTTGGTATAAGGTAAACGATATATTTAAATATGGTAATACTCAGTATAGGGTAACTACTGGATTTACTTCTGGTTCAACTTTTGGAGAACCAGATACAAGTGGTAATGTAGTTGAATATTTACAATCATTTAATTATGAAGATACTTGGGATGCTGCAAAACAGTATCAGGATGGAGATGTTGTAACATATGGTGGTTATACTTATGTTGCAAAGAGTGTTCATGTTAATAAGCCACCTTCATACAATCTAACAGATGATTGGGACATTATAACTACTGGATTTAATGTAGTTGGTGAGTGGAATTCTTCGACAGATTATAAGCAAGGTGATGTTGCCTTATATGGTGGATATTCATATGTTGCTATCACTACTAGTGTTAATACAGTTCCAACAACAGCAGGTAATTGGAGTTTAGTTACTAAAGGTCTTGCTTGGAAAGGTAACTGGGACTCATCAGTAACTTATCAGTTAGGTGATGCAGTAAAGAGATTAAGTAATAGTTATATTGGTGTTGCTACTGCTGGTAGTTTAAATCAAGACCCTTCGACTGATAATAATAGTACTTATTGGAGTATGTTGGCTGAGGGTGCTGCCAACAATGTGATGACCACTCAGGGTGATATGGTCTACTACACCACTGGTGCAGCAAGATTACCTGTAGGAAGTAATGGACAAACATTAACAGTCAGTTCAAATGGGATTCCTAATTGGGAAAATAATAGTGTAACTCATCCAGTTTATTATGTAACAGAAGAAGGAAAGGATACTAATGATGGTTCAAATATCAGTAGATCATTCCATTCTGTTAGACATGCTTGTAGTGTTGCTGAAGGTCCAGCAACAATTTATGTTAAAGCTGGAAATTATGCTGAACAACTTCCTATAGTAGTTCCAGAAGGAGTATCTATTGTTGGAGATAACTTAAGAACATCTAAGATTAAACCTGCAGTTCATTATACTCATACATTTGTATCTGGTATTACTAATACTATTACAGCAAATTCAGGTGGTCCTTTTACTGCTCAATCAGGAACAACTTATGATTCTGCAACAGGAGATCTTGTAATAGAAATTGGAACTCATAGTTTAACTACTTCTAATACTATTGCGATTGCTGATAATTCATTAACATTTACTTGTTCACAAAATAATCACGCTACAAATCATACGTATCCAAGAGCAAAGGATCCAGTATCTGGTGTATCTGCTATACCTATCACTGCAGTAACTGGAACAACAATTACAGTTAATGTTGGTAAAGGAAATGCATCTAAGCATCAAGATTTAACATTAGCATCTGCTCCTACTACAGTTTCATATGGTTCTTCAATCTTTAACGGTGCTGGAACTAAGTGTGGTGTTATTCTAGATTCAGATTATGCTGAGAAGAAAATTCAAATCCGTAATCTTTCTGGTGGAGAATGGACAACATCAGATACTTGGGAGAATGGTGGAACGGATATAAACATTACATCTGTTGATACTAGAATCAACGAACATTCAACAATGTTCCAGTTAAGCAACGCAACGATGCTTAAGGACATTTTAATGGAAGGTATGAGTGGTTTCACTCCAGCAGGTGTCGTTACAACTATAACTTGTAGTATTGCTGGATCAAAAGTAACTGGTTCAGATCTTTTCCCTGACTTAGTTGGTACAACTGTAACTGGTTCTGGTGTTTCAACTGGAACAAAGGTTAGTGGATTTATTGATTCAACTACTATAGAGGTTGATAAGCAACAAAATCTTGGTGCAACTGCATTAACATTTACTGCACAACAGTATGATCCTAATAACGCACATATTAAAGGTGTGTTTGTTACATTAAGTCCAGAAAGTAGAGTTATTAAATCACCATACGTATCAAACTGTTCTGCAAAATCAGTTAAAGGTATTGGTGCAATCGTAGATGGTGGAGTTCATAGACAATTTGTAGATGGATCTCCAACACCTTCTAACAAATCTATCGTGTTTGACTCATTTACAAACATTCACGATGAAGGAATGGCATTCTGGATCACAGATGGTGCTGTGGCAGAAACAGTTTCTTGTTTCACATACTATAACCATATAAGTTATGCTGCTACTCGTGGTGGAAGACTTAGA
>Ga0115012_10002020_pt1 | contig 11775 bp, 8 predicted proteins | sample TroAtlMetagenome_FD_88706 | JGI IMG/M metagenome (GOLD analysis project Ga0115012, IMG submission 88706) | Marine eukaryotic phytoplankton communities from Atlantic Ocean - Tropical Atlantic ANT10 Metagenome | ecosystem: Environmental > Aquatic > Marine > Oceanic | place: Tropical Atlantic Ocean...
AAACAAGAAAATTTTTATGGGTTAGTTTGCTGATTGGGGCTATCTTTAGTTTTCTTCTTTTCAATGCAGGTATAATTATTAACCTACTTGGTACAGAAGAAAGCATAAGCAGGGTAAGCCATGGGTATCTAAAAGCTGTCGCATTTGGAGCAATACCAATAACACTATATCAAGCTCTAAGAAATTACAGCGAAGGTATAACTCAAACAAAAATAGTTTTCATTATTGGTGCTTTAGGTTTTCTTTTAAATATACCTCTGAATTATATTTTTATATTTCATTTTGGTTTAGGTGGCATTGGCTGCGGCATCGCAACCTCAATTATTAGTTTCTTGGGCTTGGGAACTATGTGGTTAGCTACTTTTGTTTTAAAACAGTACAAACAAGCTTATATCTATGGTCAATTTATTTTACCTGATACAAAAAGTGCTTTTGAATTAGTAAAAATTGGGGGACCTATAAGTTTTGGCATTTTTGTCGAGCTAAGTATGTTTAGTGGTGCAGCATTAGTTATTTCCTTGTTTGGTGCCATTTCATTAGCAGCGCATACTATTGCGATAAATGTTGTTGGCTTATTATTTATGCTGCCCCTATCACTTGGTTTAGCTTCTGCTATCAGAGTTGGAAATCTTATTGGAGAGAAAAACTATTCAAAAGCAAATTATGCAGCAAATTTTGGTTTAAGACTCTCAGTTTTCGCTGCAATATTCAATTTCATATTAATAATTCTAGGTGGTGAATTTTTAATAAACTTGTATACGACGGACTTACCTGTAATTTCAAAAGCTATAGGTCTTTTAATGCTCGCAGCTATCTTTCAAGTACCTGATGCTATAGGTTTTTCTGCTATTGGTTCACTACGTGGTCATAAAGATACCTTTGCAACAATGGTAAATTTAGTAATTTCATATTGGTTCTTTGCATTACCTATAGGTATATATTTAGCATTTAGTAATTATGCTGGGATACCAAATGAAGCTGAAGGTATTTGGATAGGTATGATTATTGGCATAAGTATAAGTGCGGTTCTAAATACTCTTAGACTAAAGCATAAGAAAAACTTACTTAAGAAGCTCTACTAGTTTTGAACCAATAAGATTTAGATCGGTAACAACAGATACACCAGCACTCTCTAGCGCTTTAAATTTATCTTGTGCTGTTCCCTTTCCACCTGAAATTATTGCACCAGCATGCCCCATTCTTTTTCCCTTTGGAGCAGTTACACCTGCTATGTAAGAGACAACTGGTTTAGTTACATTGTCTTTTATGTACTCTGCTGCCTCTTCCTCTGCAGTACCACCAATCTCTCCAACCATCACAATAGATTCAGTTTGACTGTCTTCTTGAAACATTCTTAAACAATCAATAAAAGATGTTCCATTGATAGGGTCTCCTCCTATTCCAACACATGTACTTTGACCTAAACCTACTTCAGAAGTTTGGTTTACAGCTTCATACGTTAAAGTTCCCGACCTAGATACTATGCCAACAGAACCTTTTTTATGAATTGAAGCAGGCATTATTCCAAGTTTTGCTTCTCCAGGTGTGATTACGCCAGGACAGTTTGGGCCAATAAGCCTTGATCCTGGGTTGTTATTGAGCACATCAATTACTTCTATCATATCTAAAACAGGCACACCCTCAGTTATGCAAATTATTAAATCAATGCCGTTTTCTGCTGCTTCAGTAATGGCTGCTTTGGAAAATCTTGCTGGAACAAAAATTACAGAAGTATTTGCACTAGTCTCATCAATAGCTTCTTTAACATTATTAAAAACTGGTAAATCTAGGTGTTGTTGGCCGCCTTTTCCTGGTGTTACTCCACCAACAATATTGGTTCCATATGCTATGCATTGTTCAGCATGCATTGTAGCTTGTGAGCCTGTGAAGCCCTGAAAAATAGCTTTGGTTTTATTATCAATTAAGATGCTCATTTAACAAGCTCCACTATTTTTTGTGATGCCTTCATTAGAGAGTCTTCTCCAATTACATTTAAACCAGAGTTATTTAGAAGAATTTTTCCTTCATCACTCATATTTCCTTGAAGCCGAACGACAATAGGCACATTTACATCAATGTCATTAATTGCCCCAATAATACCTTCAGCTATCAGATCACACCTGACTATCCCACCAAATATATTTACCAAGATACCTTTTACATTCTTGTCTGAAAGAATTAATTTAAATGCCTCTCCTACTCGTTCTTTTGTTGCAGTTCCACCCACATCGAGGAAATTTGCTGGCTCTCCATCGTATAATTTTATTGTATCCATCGTTCCCATTGCTAAACCTGCTCCATTCACCATGCATCCTATATTTCCATCTAGAGAGACATAACTTAAATCGTGTTGCTTAGCTTCATATTCTCTTTGATCTTCTTGAGAAGGATCTCTTTGTGCCGAGATTTCATCTTGTCTATACAAAGCATTCTCATCAACATTTATTTTTGCATCTAAGCAGTGAAGATCACCACTACTAGTAATAACTAGTGGGTTAATTTCTAACAAACTTAAATCTTTTTCTACAAAAAGCTTATGGGTATTTTTAACAATTTTTTTAAACTGCTCTGTTTGGTTTGTATTAAAGTCCAGCTTAGAGCTCAATTCATTAATGTCTTGTTCTGAGACCTGGTCATTATGTTTAAATTTAAGTTTGAGAATTTTTTCTGGATTAGTTTCCGCTACTTCCTCAATATTCATACCACCAGCTTTGGAGACTATCATCGATACACATTTATCAGCCCTATCTACAATTAAACTCATGTATAACTCTGAATCGATATCAGTCAATTCATCTATTGAGACAATATTTACTGGAAGCCCAGCTTCATCTGTTTGGTTGGTAATAATCTTTTTTCCTAACCAAGAGCTCACAAAATTTTCAATTTCTTCTTTATTCTTGCAAAGCTTTACTCCTCCTACTTTTCCACGACCACCGGTATGAGCTTGAACTTTAGCTACACATCCATTTGAAAAATCTATTGAGGCAATTGCACTATCAACATCAGATAATTGTCTGATTAGGCCACGTTTAGATACTGGCAAATCATAAGATTCAAATAATTCTTTTGCTTGGAATTCGTGTAGGTTCATTAGTTCCCTATATGAATTGCTTGTTTATTTACTGCTAATGCAGCTTCATGGAGAGCTTCAGATACAGTTGGATGACTAAACATTGTTAAACCAAAGTCTTCTGAACTTGCTGAGAACTCCATTCCTATAAGACCTTGTTGAAGAATTTCTGAAGCTGAATTTCCAAAAATTTGAACTCCAAGGACTTCATCTGTCTCTTTATCGGCTAACATTTTTACGAAACCAACAGAGTCACCTGAGGCAAGAGCTCTACCGCTTGCAGAAAACGGAAAACTACCTTTCTTATAATCAATATTTTCTTTCTTTAAGTCTTTTTCAGTTTTACCTACCCAAGCAATTTCAGGATGTGTATAGATCACACTTGGCACCAGATCATAGTTAACTTCCATTCTTTTACCTGCGATCCTCTCTGCAACCATGACACCTTCTTCCATAGCTTTATGTGCTAGCATTGGGCCTCTAACAATATCACCTACTGCATAAACGTTATCAATTGATGTTTGGCAAAAATCACTTACAGGCACAAATCCCTTTTCATCTAAAGATAAGTTTACGCTTTCACTTAATAGGTTTTCTGTAAAAGGCCTCCTGCCCACTGCAACAATAACTTTTTCATAATCAACATTATTAACTTTGCCATCTATTTCGATCTCCAGAGAAACTCCTTTTCTTGTCTTTTTTGAACCTTTTACGAATGACCCTAAATGAATATTTAAGTTTTGTTTTCTAAGCTCTCTATCTATTAGCCTTGATATATCATCATCGAGCATAGGTAGAAGTGATTTTTCAGCTTCATATATATCCACATGTGCTCCAAGTCTTGACCAAACGCTTCCTAACTCTAAGCCAATAACACCTGCCCCAATAATTGCTAATTTTTTTGGTGTTTTGTTAAATTCTAATGCTCCTGAGCTTCCAACTACTGTTGTGCCGTTCCAAGGTACAGATGGGATATTTATTGGTCTAGAACCTGTAGCAAGAATTATATTTTTTGCTTTGAGAATCTCTTTTTTTCCTTTTGCTTTTGTTACTTCTACTTCATTCGCTGATATTAGTTTCCCTTTACCATGAATAGATTCAACTTTGTTATGTTTGAAAAGATGGGCAACCCCACCAGTTAATTTAGTGACAATTTCATCTTTTCTTTGCATCATTTTGCTTAAATCGTAAGAAGGTTTTGAAACTTTTATGCCATGCTCATCGAAACTTTCTGATATCTGTTGAAACTTATAAGATGAATCAAGTAATGATTTTGATGGGATGCAGCCGACGTTTAAACAAGTACCGCCAAGTTTAACTTTTCCTGAACTATCTTCATCAAACTCAACACATGCCGTTTTTAAACCTAGTTGAGATGCCTTAATTGCTGCAACGTAACCTCCTGGGCCACCGCCTATAACAACTACATCGTATTCCATTTAAACTCCTAGTATCATTGATTCAGGTGATTCTAAAATTTCTTTTATTTTCACAAGGAATGATACTGCATCTTTTCCATCAAGCAACCTGTGATCGTAAGTTAATGCCAAGTACATCACTGGTCTAATCTCAATATTGCCATTCACAACCATTGGTCTGTCTTGAATTTTATGCATCCCAAGAATAGCTGACTGAGGAGGATTAAGTATTGGGGTAGATAAAAGAGATCCAAAAACACCACCATTTGATATAGTGAATGTTCCACCAGTCATATCCTCAATACCCAATTTTCCATCTCTGGCTTTTATAGAATAGTCCCTTATAGCTAGCTCAATTTCAGCAATTGATTGATTTTGAACATCTCTTACTACTGGTACAACTAAACCACGATCAGTAGATACCGCTACTCCAATATCTTGAAAACCATGATAAACAATATCGTCACCATCAATAGAAGCATTAACAATAGGCATCTCTTGTAAAGCAATACTAGATGCTTTTAAAAACATGCCCATGAAGCCTAGTTTGACTCCAAACTTTTCCTCAAATGTCTCTTTATACTTTGCTCTTAGCTCTTTAACCTCAAACAGGTCAACTTCATTAAAGGTCGTGAGTGATGCTGTTTGAGATTGTGATTCAAGTAATCTTTTTGCAACCACAGATCTTAAACGCGTCATGGGGACTCTTTTTGATGAAGTTATTGATTCTGTCACAGCATTATCACTGCCAGTTTCTACTGATTCAGTTTTTGATTCAGCATTTAATATATCTTGCTTTGTTATGACACCTTTTTTTGTAGTTGTTTGAATATCCTCAACAGCAACATCTTTTTCATTTAAAAGTTTTTTTGCTGCTGGTCCCATCCTAAAACCCTTAAGGTCTTTCTTATTTTCTGAACTTATTTTTTTTGCTTCTGAAGCAGGTTCTTTTATTTCTTCCTTTATAGGAGCTGGTGCTGGAGGTGGGCTTACTGCTTCCTCAGCTTTTGGCTCTTCCTTAACTTTCTCTTCTTTAACAACTTCGCTTGGTTTAGATCCTTTCACATCATCATAAGTACCAATGATTTCAGAACTTTTAATAGTTGCACCCTCATCAATGATTATTTTTCCCATTACTCCGTCTGATGGTGCTGTAACTTCAATGACTACCTTATCTGTTTCGATCTCAGCTAAAACTTCGTCTTGTTTTATTTCTTGGCCTTCTTTTTTCAGCCAACTTGACAATGTGCCCTCGAAGATTGACTCAGGAAATTGAGGTGATTTGATGTCGATTGCCATGATGAATATTCTATAACTCTATAGCCTTAGTAACTATCTCTTTTTGACGTTTCTGGTGATATTTTTGATATCCTCCTGCTGGAGCAGATGAAGGGTGTCTTGCAATGACATTTAATTTGTAACCTTTTTTTGTTTCATTGAGAACTTTTTCTAACCTATGTCTAATCATTAACCAAGCACCCATATTTTCTGGCTCCTCTTGCACCCATAAGAAATCTTTACACTTTATTTCTTTGGTATAGCTTAATAATTCACTTTCAGGAAAAGGATATAGCTGTTCAATTCTAACTAACTCAACATTCTTTGCATTTGATTCTTCTATTTCAGCAAGAAGATCAAAATAAATTTTTCCAGAACAGAAAACTACCCTTTTTGTTACTCCTGAACTTTTATCCCTAATAATATTCTTGAAGGTCCCATTTGATAGATCTGAAATGTTTGAAGTAGCTTTTGGATTTCTCAGTAAGCTTTTTGGCGTTAGGACAACCAATGGTTTTCTTAAAGGTTTAATTGCTTGCTTCCTCAACAAATGAAATATTTGAGAAGGAAGTGTTGGAACGCAAACTTGAATATTGTCGTACGCACAAAGTTGTAAAAATCGTTCTAATCTGCAACTACTGTGTTCGGGTCCTTGTCCCTCATACCCATGCGGTAAAAACATTGTTAAGCCAGAGAGCCGATTCCATTTTGTTTCAGCACTTACAATAAACTGATCTATTACTACCTGTGCAACATTTACAAAATCTCCAAATTGAGCTTCCCAGATCACTAACCCCTCAGGCCATGTAGAAGCATACCCATACTCAAACCCAAGCACTGCTTCTTCCGATAACAATGAATCATAAATCTCGAATTTCTTATTGCCTTTATTAAGATTTGATAGAGGTACATAACCAATTCCTGTCTTTTGATCTTTAACGACAAGATGTCTGTGAGAGAAAGTTCCTCTTCTTGAATCTTGTCCGGTCATTCTCACTGGGTAACCTTCACTAAGCAAGGTTGCATAAGCTGCCATTTCGGCAAAACCCCAATTAATAGGAATTTCTCCACTAAGCATTTTTCTTCTTTCATCATAAAGTTTAGCAACCTGCTTCTGAACCTCTATATCTTTCTCAAAATTTAAACCTACCTCCATAGATTTTTGAAGAAGCTCTTTTGATGCAGCAGTTGGGTAAGATTTGCTTAAATCCGGAGCCAAATAAGGAGACCAATCAAAATGTAGGCCAGTATCAGGGGTAGCCGATAATGATTCAGCTACAGTCTCACCTTTTTCCATATTAGCCCTGTAATCCTTTTTGAATTTATCAAATTGTTCAGGATCTATTGATTTACTCTTATCTAATTTGTCGTAATACAACTCAGTTACAGTATTCTTCGCTTTAATTTCATCATACATCATGGGTTGAGTTGCAAATGGTTCATCAGTTTCGTTATGTCCTCTTCTTCGGTAACAGACAAAATCAACAATTATGTCTCTATGAAAAGTATCTCTAAAATCAACAGCAAGTTTTGCTGCCATTACACATGCCTCTGGATCATCTCCATTAACATGCAATATCGGAGCTTCGATCATTTTTGCCACATCAGTACAATATTCTGTCGATCTAGCGTCTTCTTTAAGGCTTGTTGTAAAACCAATTTGGTTGTTTACAACGATATGAACTGTACCTCCAGTTCCATAAGCTCTGGTTTGGGAGAGTTGTAAAATTTCCATAACGATACCCTGAGCAGAGAAAGAAGCATCTCCATGCATTAGAATTGGGACCACCTTTTTGTGATCATGATCAAGCCTTCTGTCTTGTCGAGCTCTAACTGAACCAAGAACTACAGGATTAACTATTTCAAGGTGAGATGGGTTAGATCCCAATGCTAAGTGAACTTCACCACCACTTGTCAGAATGTTTGATGAAAATCCTAAGTGATATTTCACATCACCAGTGTGTTCTATATCCTCTTCAATATCTTCTGCAAATTCAGTGAATAGTTCGCTGGGTTTCTTGCCCATTACATTTATAAGAACATTTAATCGTCCTCTGTGAGACATTCCCATAACAAGCTCTTTTGCACCTCGAGCTCCAAAATCTTCAATCAACGTATCAAGTAAAGGCACCAATGATTCACCACCTTCTAAGCCAAATCTTTTTGCACCCGGATATTTTGATGCTAGAAATTTTTCCAGTCCTTCTGAATCGACTAATCTTTTTAAAATATGCTGCTTTTCTGAAGCACTAAATTCATAAGGAGTCTGCTTGCCTTCAATTCTCTCAAGAAACCAAGATCTTATTTTGCTATTCATGATATGCATGAATTCATAACCTATGCTTGAGGTATAAGTATTTTTTAAGGACTCCAGAATATCTTTTAACTTTAGTTTCTTAGAATTTTGAAAATTGGAAATAGAGAGTTCATTGTTCAAATCATTTTTAGATAATCCATGAAATTCGAGCTCTAAATCTGGAATTGTAATTTCTTTTCGTAAATGTAATGGGTCTATTTTTGCAACTTGATGTCCACGACGTCTGTATGCATTTATTAAGTTTTGGACATCTGACGATTTAGAAGTCTTTGATGTCGTATTAGAAACTTCTGGAGTTGAATTAGATTTTAACTTTAAATTTCTAAAGCTTTCAATTACAGAGTTATGGCTTACATCAACTTGCCCATTTTGAATAGAATCAAAATATTTTTTCCATTCTTGATTTAAGCTTGATGGATCTTTGATGTAATCTTCATAAAGCTGTTCAAGATATTGTGAATTTCCCCCGTATTTGAAACTTTCTTCAAACCTCTCCTCTATTGATTTTGTCACTATCCTATTTTTCTCAACTCCTTTTTAATTTCATTAATTGCCTTTGAAGGGTTCAAGCCTTTAGGGCAAACTGAAGTGCAATTCATTATCCCATGACACCTATATACACTAAAGGCATCATTAAGTTTTTTTAATCTATGTCTTTTTTGCTTATCTCTAGTGTCTGCTATAAACCTATAAGCTTGTAGTAAAGCTGCCGGACCAACAAATTTATCAGGGTTCCACCAAAATGATGGGCAACTTGTAGAACAACATGCGCATAAAACACATTCGTAAAGACCGTCTAATTTATCTCTGTCATCAGGACTTTGCAGTCTTTCATGGCCTGTTGTAACTTCTTCTTCATTATCTAAAAAAGGTTTAACTTTTTCATACTGTTCATAAAAAGGCTTCATATCAACGATAAGATCTTTAATTACTGGTAGTCCAGGTAAAGGCCTGACTTCGAGCTTACCCCTTGTAATAACATCTGAAACAGGCGTGATACAAGCTAGACCATTTTTTCCATTCATATTTACTCCATCGGAGCCACAAACACCTTGAGCGCATGATCTTCTAAATGTAACAGTTGAATCTTTTTCCTGAGCTTGTCTAATCGCATCTATCACCATCATATTTCCAGTAACTGGATATTCAACTTGATAATCTGCCATGTAAGGTCTTTCGTCTTTTTCAGGATCAAATCTGTATAAACTTAAGCGCAATTTCTTTGGCATCAATATACCCTCGCCTTAGGCTTGAATGCATCAACAGTTTTGGGTGATAGGTTTACATCCCTCTTAGAAACACGATTTTCATTTTTGAAGAAAAGGGAATGACACAACCAATTCTCATCATCTCTATCAGGAAAATCTTCTCTAGCATGAGCTCCTCTGCTTTCTTTTCTATCTATTGCGGAATACGCAGTTGCATTAGCTATTTCAAGAAGATTGAAGTATTCCAAAATTTCTACTCTCTCTGAATTGAATTGATTAGATTTATCTATCAAATGAATATTTTTTGTTCTTTCTGTTACATCTTCAAGTTTAGCAATGCCTTCTTTCATTAATTGTTCATTTCTGTACACCCCAAAATGGTTCTGCATAATATTCTGCATTTCACCTCTAAGTGCAAAAACGCTTTCACCTTCTTTAGTTGCTTGAATTTTAGTCATAAGCTCAAGAGATTCTTCAATATTTGTTTTCGAGATATCCTTTGAATCTGATTCAGCTACTTCTTTGTTAATATGTCGGCCAGCTGCTCTGCCAAAAACAACTAAATCCAATAAAGAATTGCCACCAAGCCTGTTTGCTCCATGAACTGAAACATTAGCAGCCTCTCCAATTGAATATAAACCTTCTACCACTTCATCTTTACCATTGTTAGTTGTTAGAACTTGTCCGTGTACATTTGTAGGAATGCCTCCCATCATGTAATGGCAAGTAGGAACAACTGGAATTGGAGCACTAATTGGGTCAACATCAGCGAAAGTCATAGATATTTCCCTAATTTCTGGCAGTTTTTTCATTATTGAGTCTGCACCTAAATGATCGATTTTAAGCAAGACATGGTCCTTGTGTTCTCCACATCCCCTTCCAGCTAATATTTCCTGCACAATACAACGCGAGACAACATCCCTAGAAGCTAAATCTTTCGCTTTTGGAGCATAATTAGGCATAAAACGCTCACCTTCAGAATTGATGAGATATCCCCCTTCTCCTCTACATCCTTCGGTCATAAGAGATCCATTCCCATATAAGCCTGTTGGGTGAAATTGCCACATCTCCATATCTTGTAGAGGGTAACCCTGTCTTAGTACCATGCCCAGACCGTCTCCAGTACATATTAAGGAGGTTGTATTTTGTTCGTAAACTTGTCCAGCCCCACCAGTTGCCAAGACAACAGAGTTACATCTAATTATTGAGACTTCACCTGTCTCCATATCAAAGCAACTAACACCCTTTATTGCACCTTCATCGTTTTTGATTAGATCGATAGCAAACCATTCATTAAGAAAATTTGTTCCAGCTTTTAGATTCGCTTGATAAAGTGTATGGAGAAGAGCATGGCCTGTTCTGTCAGCTGCAGCACATGTCCTAGCAGCTTGACCACCTTCACCAAACTCTTTTGATTGGCCTCCAAAAGGTCTTTGATAAATCCGTCCATTCTCAAATCTGGAGAAAGGCAATCCCATATGTTCTAATTCAAAAATAGCATCAGGACCTTCTGAACACATATATTCAATGGCATTTTGATCACCGATATAATCTGAACCTTTGACTGTATCAAACATATGCCATCTCCAATCATCATTTGGATCTGCACTTGCTATAGCACATGTAATACCACCTTGAGCTGCTACTGTATGTGATCGTGTAGGAAATACTTTAGAGACTACAGCAACATCTAGACCTGATTTAGAAATTTCAAGAGATGCACGAAGGCCTGAGCCTCCGCCTCCAACTATTACTACATCAAATTGTTTCTCTGATACAGTTATTCCACCAATTTCCATTATAAATTATGCTTATATGTAATTATAAACGCCATCTATTTAAAGTTCCATTAAATAGCTAAATACCACCACATAAGCTAATACCAAAATTACTAACCCAATAAATGCTCTATATGAATACCTCAAGATTTTTGCCAAATATGTCATGCCGGGCATAAACATTCCTATTGTGCGTTCTGTAAAGTAATCATCTTCAATCGCTTTTAATCCTTGAAGTGCATGGCCAACCATGACAACTAAAAAAGCACTAGTAAAAATCTTCATTGTTATTGTGTGGATATCAAAATACCAAATACTGGCATCATATTGATATGGCTTTATAAAATAGCTTATTAAAATAAATAGAACATAGCTCAAGATAATTATTGAACTGACTCGTTGAGCAATCCAAAAGAAAGTGCCCATTTACCAAACCTCCATGATTAAAAATATAGAAACAATAAAAGTTAAAATAAATGCAACTGCAGCTGAAAATTTTGCCTCATGGAACTCATGCCCATGGTTTGTAAAATCCGTTATTAAATGTCGTAGTCCGGCAAATATGTGATAAGTAATCGATAATATTGATACCGAAATAAGCAACTTAACCTCAAAATTAAACTTTTCAGCACTCCAATTAAGATCATTACCTACCAAGTAATCAGTCAAAAACAAAAGTATAAAAGTTGGTATTGCAATAAAA
>Ga0115012_10002024_pt1 | contig 11768 bp, 9 predicted proteins | sample TroAtlMetagenome_FD_88706 | JGI IMG/M metagenome (GOLD analysis project Ga0115012, IMG submission 88706) | Marine eukaryotic phytoplankton communities from Atlantic Ocean - Tropical Atlantic ANT10 Metagenome | ecosystem: Environmental > Aquatic > Marine > Oceanic | place: Tropical Atlantic Ocean...
AAGACATCAAGGCTGTGGTTCGTGCAGCACAAGGGCGTCCGGTCAAGGTGATCCTCGAGACCACGATGCTTGAGCGGGACGAGAAGATCGTCGGCTGCACGCTGTCCAAAGCTGCGGGTGCAGCCTTTGTGAAAACCTCTACCGGATTTGGTGGAGGCGGCGCCACCGCCGAGGACGTTGCGCTCATGCGCGCAGTCGTCGGTCCAGACATTGGCGTGAAGGCATCGGGCGGTGTTCGCTCTGTCGAGGATGCTCACGCGATGATTGCTGCTGGTGCAAACCGGCTCGGTGCATCTGCGAGTGTCGCCATTGTGACCGGCGGGAAGGGCACGGGCGCCTACTGAATGATTCACGAGACCCTCGAAGCCAAACGAGATGGATGCGCGCTCAGCGATGCGCAGATTCGTGAACTGATCGATGGAATCGTCGATGGCCGGGTGACCAGGCCTCAGGCGGCAGCATTCTTGGCCTTTGTGTTCAATCAGGGCATGACGGTTGATGAGACGGTGTCGCTGACGATGGCCATGGTTGAGTCAGGCGATCAGCTTGATTGGGCAGACATGGACGGCCCCTTTGTCGACAAGCACTCGACTGGAGGGGTCGGGGACAAGGTATCGCTGGTTCTCGCGCCACTCTGGGCAGAGCTGGGGTCTCGCGTGCCGATGATCAGCGGGCGAGGCCTCGGACACACGGGCGGAACACTCGACAAGCTTGAAGCAATACCAGGCTTCCGAACGAATTTGGACGCAGTAGCGCTGCGGCAGACCCTCTCAGAAGTGGGTTGCTTCATCTCCGGCCAGACCGGTGAGCTCGCGCCGGCCGACAGGATTCTCTACGCGCTGAGAAACGAGACGGGTACCGTTCCGTCGATCCCGTTGATCACGGCAAGCATTCTCTCGAAGAAGCTGGCTGAGGGGATCGATGAGCTGGTTCTCGACGTCAAGTGGGGCTCCGGAGCATTTATGAAGACACACGACAGCGCCTCAGCCTTGGCTGACATGTTGTGTAGGGTCGGCCGAGGTGCGGGTGTCATGACCCGTGCAGTCCTCACAGACATGAATCAGCCATTGGGGCGAACCGTCGGGAATGCAATCGAGGTTGAGGAGGCAGTCGCGTGCTTGAAGGGTGAGGGCCCAGGTGATCTCGCCAGCCTCACGGTTGATCTCATTGGAGACCGACGGGCACGAGACCTGCTGGATTCTGGTGCGGCCTATGAGCGCTTCTGTCGGATGGTGGTGGCGCAAGGTGGTGATCCAGAGGCGCCTTTGCTCGGCTCAGGATGTTCTGAGCGGGTGGTTGAGTCCACGCAAGCGGGAACGGTGACTGCCTGTGACGCGCTCAAGATTGGACGCGCTGCTTTTGTGCTGGGCGCGGGTAGAGAGCACGCAGATCAAGCGGTCCATCCAGGTGTCGGCCTGACCCTGCATAAGAAGGTTGGAGAGCCGGTAGGGGTGGGCGAGCCGCTTGCAACCCTCCGTGTCGGTGAGCGGGGAGTCGATGCAGCCATGGCGCTCGTCCAGGGTGCCTACGGTATCAGCGAGAGCACATAGCAAAGCGCCCCTGACCCGAGGGCCAGAGGCGCTGTTGGCTCGCAGGGTACCTGCTCAGTAGCCGGACGCAATCCGCACAGATTGGTTGGATTGGTCGTAGTAGCTGATGTGGAGGCGACCGTCGGGACCAATGTCCAGCGATGAGGACTTGCCGACCATCCCCTCGGTCTCGACCTCGATCACTTCCCACTCCATCTCCTTGCGCTTTGATGCGAGCATCAGGTCCTGGGTACCTTCATCATAGAAAGAGATGAAGTAGTCGCCAGCACTGTTGATCTTGAGCGATGGTTGAGCACCGGTGAGTCCGACGCTGTACACGTTGGTTGGTGCTGCCCAGCCCTCAGCGTCACGGCAGGTGAACATCAGGTCGCGCGCGCCTGTGTCCTGGTAGGCGATACACGCGACATTGTCGTCGTGACGGGTGGCCAAGCTGATGTCGGCCGAACTGGTCTCCACGACTGTCTCCTCAAAGTGCCCGTAGGATGGAAGGAGATCGAGGAAGTCACCCGTCTCGAGGATGTCCTCGTCCCACTCAAAGGTGGTGTACTGAATCTGAGATGCAGTACCAAAAGCCGCGTTTGGATCGAAGAATGCTACGTGCTGGCGGCCCTCGGTGTCGACATCCATGGCCGTGTAGAGCCCAGAGTCCATGGCAGAGATGCCGCTCATGTAGTCTGTGCCCACGGTGAATCGGATGGGCTCCATGCCCTCAACGAGAACGTCAGCAAGCGTCGGCGTTCCGTTGTCGCCGTCGAGGTAAGCAAAGCTCGGAGTGTTCCCCAGCCACGGTGAGTTGTGGATCGAGATGTCCACGTACTGTCCGCGGTCGAGCTGTCCGCTCATTCCACCGTCGATCGTCTGAACCTCAGACCAGATTCCGCTGGTGGTCCGCTTGATGTAGTGGAGGCTGCGAATCATCACATCGCCGTAGTCGGCGTCTGATGTGTAGGCGATATGAAGTGTGTCGGTCGCATCGATCTCTGCATCGATGTACGCACCGTCGAATGCCTCGTCGGATACGACGACCAGCTCCTCAGCGACTTCGCCAGTGGCGCTGATCTGGAGGTACAGCACCTCGCCGGCCTCGCTGTCGTGCAGGACCACGTGGGTGCGTCCAGCACCATCGAGGCGGATAACGGATGGGTCGCCGAGGTTGCCCTCGAAGTCGACGGACGTGTAGTCGAAGCGCTCTTCGGCCTCACCGTCGCAGTCGTTATCCATGTCGTCGCCGATGATCTCCTCAGCCCCAGGGTTCACCGTCTCTTCGTTGTCGTCGCAGTCGGTGTTGTCGAGGACGTAGTCATTAGGTACGGCGTCTTCACATGCTTCGATGCCGTCGTCTTCGGCATCTCCGTACTCGTCACCGTCTTCATCGGGGAAGTACAGATCCTTGGTGAAGCCCTCGTCGATGACATCGTCGCAGTCGTTATCGATGCCGTCGCAGACTTCATCGGCGCCGTTGCGCCCGTCAAAGCGAGGATAGATGTCATCGTCTTCGTCGTTGCAGTCGCCATCGGCGATGCTCACACCGTCGCCGTCTGCATCCGCATACTCGGGGTCAGGGCTTCCATCCGCATCCGCATCCGCATCGGCATCGGCATCGGCATCCGCATCCGCATCCGCATCGGCGTCACCACCGAGCGATGGAGGAGCGTCGTTGCCGCCTTCATCGTCAAACTTAGAGGAGCAGCCTGTGATGAGCAGGGCTGCGAAGAGTGTAAGAGTTTGGGTCTTCATGAGAACCTCCGGGCGCTGTGAATGAACAGGGTTTGCGCCGATTCGGCCCCGTTTTTGCTCCCGGACGGGGGGTAAGTCAACAGATCTTCGGCCCCGACCAGACCTTTGTTTCAAGACCGTTTCAAAGTGGAGAGACTCGTTTCCCGTTCGTTGCATTTCTCGTTGGTCTACGTGTGTGGTTGAATGTGTACATGATCGCCGCATTCGTGACAGACCCGACCTCATTCTCTGAACGTGCCGTCTCACTCTTGGGCTTAGGGGTCATGATTGGCATCGCGTGGTTGGTGTCCACCAACAGGCGCTCAATACGTTGGCGACCCGTGCTCTGGGGGGTCGGTCTACAGCTGCTGTTTGCCGTCATCGTCTTGAATCCTGAGCTGCAGCGCTTGTTCTTCGGCGTCGTGGATACCGGAGTGAAGAAGTTGCTGAGCTTCTCTGAGGCAGGAGCGAGCTTCGTCTTTCAGTCCGTTGAGCCGCATCAGATCGTTGACGCATCGGGGGAGTCGGTGACCTTCGTTGGACGGATCTCGCCTCCGGTGAAGACCTTCGCCTTCTGGATCCTTCCGACCATCATCTTCTTCTCTAGTCTGATGTCCATGCTCTACCACTTGGGCGTCATGCAGCGCATCGTGCAGGTCATCGCGAGGCTCATGCAGCGAACAATGGGCACGAGTGGAGCGGAGAGCCTCTCTGCGGCTGGCAACATCTTCGTGGGACAGACTGAAGCCCCCCTCTTGATCGCACCGTTCGTCGGGAAGATGACGCGAAGTGAGCTGAATGCAGTCATGACGGGCGGCTTTGCAACGGTCGCGGGCGGTGTGATGGCTGCGTACGTGGGGTTCCTGCAGGACATTCCCGGGATCGCAGGACACCTCGTGACCGCGTCCATCATGTCTGCGCCGGCTTCACTGGCCATAGCCAAGGTGATTGTCCCCGAGGATGGCACGCCTTCCACAATGGGGGCCCTCTCGATCTCGGTCAAAAAACCAGATCGAAACGTTCTTGAGGCGGCGGCACGGGGGGCCACGGAGGGCGCCAAGCTCGCCATCAACGTCGCAGCGATGCTCATCGCCTTCGTCGGGATAATCGCCATGTTCGACTGGATGATCGGCTGGATGATGATCTCGGGCGAGCCGCTCAGCCTCTCTCGAATTCTTGGTTGGATTTTCTCGCCAATCGCCTTCTCCATGGGGGTGCCCTGGTCTGAGGCTGGCGTGGTCGGGGGACTGCTGGGCGAGAAGCTGGTCCTGACGGAGTTCATCGCCTACATCCATCTGGGCGAAATCGTCAATAGTGCGACACCCATCCTATCGGAGCGCTCTGCGATCATCGCAAGCTACGCGCTCTGCGGATTCGCCAACTTTGCCAGCATAGGCATTCAGCTCGGAGGAATCGGAGGCATTGCCCCTGAGCGAATGGGTGACCTCGCAGACCTCTCTATACGTGCGCTCATCGGAGGATCACTCGCGGCCTTCATGACGGGAACAGTCGCGGGTGTCTTGATTGGCTAGCGGCGCTCTCGATTGGCGTCATCAATGATGCTGTCCATCAAGAAAAGGTCGACAATCTGCCCAATAAAGCAGAGCCCGCCCGTCAACAGCCAGATGACACCTGACACCCAGCGTCGCGCGTAGAATCGATGGATGCCGCAGAACCCGACGAGGCCCGCGAGCCACAGGATGTACCCGGTGCCTGTGGTGAGTGGTTGTTTCATCATGTCATTGCCTCCACCCGCCCTACGGCCGTGTAATAAGAACCATTGCATTTTATCTTAGAGGTGAGGAGATGATTGAGTCCTATAAGGGCGTCAGCCCGACCGTCGACGACGAAGCCTGGGTGCACGGAGACGCTGTGCTCATTGGTGATGTCCAGATTGCGGCGCGGGCCAACGTGTGGCCGGGATGTGTGCTCAGGGGTGACCAGGGCGCCATCGTGATTGGTGCGGAGACCAGCATCCAAGACGGGACGGTAGCGCACTGCACCGGCGGCATGTCGACGACTGTGATCGGCGAGCGGTGCACAGTGGGTCACCGTGTCATTCTTCACGGATGCATCGTCGAGGACGACTGCCTCATTGGTATGGGCGCCATCTTGCTCGACAACTGCGAAATTGGGACCGGCTCGATCATCGGAGCTGGCGCCGTCATTCCCGTTGGAAAGAAGATTCCTCCTGGGTCCAAAGTCATGGGCGTCCCCGGGAAAGTCGTCGGTGAGGTCTCTGAGTGGGAGGCCACGATGATGATTGGTGGTGGGCATCACGAGTACCAGAAGCTGCTGGCGGAGTACAAGATGGAGGGTGGCGGTGAGTGAGCGAGCACAACGACCCGGGTGTTTCCTGACTGCGGTCATCCCTGTCGCCCTGATCTTGAGCTTGATCGCGGCACTCGCGTGATTTCGTACATCGGTTAGGCTGCACAAACACAACGGCCCGGGGGGGTTGATTGTGGTAAAGTAGTCTTCATCTTCCGTGGGCTGTGCCGTGGTCTCCCCGGCCGCACCTTGCACCACCCGCAACTTCCCCGACATTCTCCATGCACATCCGCAAACTTGAGCTGCAGGGCTTCAAGTCCTTCCCCAACCGAACGAGCTTCCACTTTGGCCCTGGCGTCAGCGGTGTTGTGGGTCCGAACGGGTGTGGAAAGTCCAATGTGGTGGATGCGGTAAAGTGGTGCCTCGGGGAGCAGTCGGCGAAGAGTCTCCGTGGCCGGTCGATGGACGACATCATTTTTGCCGGCTCAGAGAGCCGCAACGCGATGGGTGTGGCCGAAGTCAGTCTGACATTCGAAGCGGGTGATGAACCCTTCGCGGGAGAGTTTGCTCGTTGCGAGGAAATTCAGATCACTCGACGCCTCTTCCGAGATGGCAACAGCGAGTACCTCATCAACCAGAGTCGCTGCAGGTTGAGAGACATTCAAGACATCTTCCGCGACACAGGCGCGAGCAACCGCCTGTACTCGTTCATCGAGCAGGGACGGATTGGGGAGATCGTCAAGGCCAAGCCCGAGCAGCGTCGCTCACTCATTGAGGAGGCCGCCGGTATCTCGCGCTACAAGGCGAAGAAGCGAGAAACGGAGCAGCGCCTGGAGGGGACCAATCGAAACCTCGAGCGGGCCACAGATCTGGTCGAAGACCTTGCCGGGCGTCTTCGTTCGCTCAAGCGTCAGGTCAACAAGGCCACGCGCTATCGTCGGCTTCGCACAGAGGTGAAGCAGGGTGAGGTCTATCTTGGGCTTGCCCGTTACGGTGGCCTGGCAGGAGACCGTAAGGTCGTGGCAGAGCGACTGCGAACAACCACACAGACCGAAGAGGCCAAGCGACGAGAGCTCTCGCGTCAAGACGAAGAGATCGGCACCCACCGTGAGGCCGTGGAAGTCATGGAGCAAGCCCTCGGTGACTTGAGGGACGAATTGGGTGAACTTGAGGCGACACGTCGCGAGCGAGAGTCTGCCCGCATGTACCAAGGGCGTGAAGCGTCTCAGCTCACCGAGCGTATTGAGCGTCTCAGTCGGGCCAAGGAAGACAGTGAGAAAGAGTTGGCCATCAGTCAGGCCCGACGGTCGGAAGCACAGGCTGAAGTCGACGGCGTCAGTGCATCGGCTGATGGTGTCCGAGAAGAAGTGACCCGTGCGGTCGCGCTTGCGGACGACGCTGATCGCACGGTTCAGTCCCGCCGTGCCCGAATCGAAGCAGCGAAGGCTGAGGTCCTCGACCTCATTCGGTCACTTGCGCGAGATCGCGCCAGCAAAGAAGCATCTCGCCTTCGCAAGGAAGACATCAATGGTCGAATCGCGGATCTTGCTTTTCGAATCCAGGTCGCGAAGGACAACTTGGGTGACCATGTAGAGAACCTGACGGCTGCTCAGGCCGCGGATGAGGCTGCAAAAGCCGCTCTCGATGGCGCCCAAGCCCGTGCTCAAGATACTCACCAGGCGCTCTCCCAGACGCGTCAAGTCATGGAGCACGCGCGCGTTGCTCGCCGAAAGGCAGAAACCGAACGGGTCGATGTTGAGCGGCGAGTCGGTCAGGCTCGGGGACGACTCGAGTCATTGCAGGCCCTTGCCGCAGCCCATGACGGCGTCGAGGAGCATGCGAAGAAGGCGATGTCAGTTCCGGGTGTGCTGGGCACACTTGCGGACCATCTCGATGTTCCTGAGTCCATGGAAGATTTGGTCGCTACGGCGGTGGGCGATGAGCTTGAGTATGTGTTGGTGCCTGATGCTGAGACAGCACTTCGTGTGGCTGAGGTCACGGAAGGGCGTGTGAACATGCTGATTGTCAGTGGTGACAAATCCAGCGGTGCACTTGCAGCGATCGGCGGCTCAGACGCTGCAGGTACTGCTCTCAAGCGAATCCTCGGGGATGCGCAGACCGTTCCAACATTGGATGTGGCCATCTCCCGTCACCAAGCTGAGGGCGGTGCGTTCTTAGTGGAATCCGGCCCGAAAGGCCTCCCCGTGGTGGTGACGCCGCGCGGCGAGATTCGAATCGGTCCGGCGAAGACGCGAGCGACGATGGTCCTGCAGCGTCGGCGTGAGCTTGCGGTGCTGGCTGAGAAAATGCCCGAACTTGAAGCTGAGGAACAGTCTGTCAGCCAGGCTCTGGAGGCGGCAGAGACTGCACAGGAACACGCTCAGCAAGAGCTCGAGCGTGCGCAGTCAGCCGACACGATGGCGCGGCAAGAGGCCGGCGAAGCCACAGTCGCGTTCCGGACTGCAGAGGCTGAGCGTGCCCGACTCGAGAAGGGTCAGAGCGAACGAGAGGCGGCGGTCAAGTCGCTCGAGGCGGAGAAGGGCTCTTTAGAGGGCATGCTCGAGCGATTGGCCACACAACAGGATGACCTCTCGGGGGCCATCGACGCCGCCGCCATCGCTCAGAACGCCTGCGAAGAGCGCCTCCATCAGGACCAGTCAGCCTTGGTTTCGGAGGAGTCTGATGCCAAGGATAAGCGCCAAGCTGCTGTGGTGGTTCGCACCCAGCTTGCGGGAATCGAGCAGCGGGTCAGAGGGCTCATGCAGATAGTGTCTGCGGCTCAGCAGGCGGAAGATGGGGCCGCACGTCAGGTCGCGACCTGCACAAAGGATATCGAGGCAGCCAAGAGTCGAATTCAAGACCTCACCTCTGAGGACCAAAAGCTGGTGGATACGCTCGCAGCGATCACCGAGTCGCAAGCTGAACTCAGAGCTAAGATGGAGGGCGCCAAGCAAAACATTGCGACTGCGCGCACCGCGCTGAAGGATGCTGAGGATGCCGTCCGCGGATTGCGTGATGCGCGCGAGGCTGCGACCACCCAGCGCATGGAGCTTGAGCGGGAACTCGACCAGATAAAGACCGAGATTTCCCAAATTCGCGCGCAGCTTGATGAGCGCTATCAGGTCAGTGTCACAGGGCTGCTGGACAGGCTTGAGCGCAACGGACAGGTGGTTGTTCAGGTGCCGGAAGAGGCACGGTCGGTGGTTGCTGAAACGACATCTGAAGACGATGCACCATTCGTCGATGAAGAACTCGAAGACCTCTGCATCAAGCCCAGTATGCTGGACAACGTCGAGCTTATCGCCCAATGGGTTGAGCGTCTGTCTGAAGCGAAGCGAAAGCTTGAGCGCCTCGGTGAGGTCAACCTGGTGGCGGTTCAAGAATACGCCGAGGTCAAGACACGGCATGACACGCTTGAGGCTCAGCGAGCGGATCTTGAAGAGTCTGTTCGGTCGATTCGCAACACGATTGCACAGCTGAACAGAACCTGTCGTGAGCGATTCAGGGAGACCTTTGACCGGGTCAATGTGCTGTTCCGGGATGGCTACCCCAAGCTCGTCGGTGGAGGCCGTGCTCAGTTGGTACTCACCGACGAAGAGGACATGCTCGAGACGGGTGTAGACATCGAAGTGCAGCCCCCGGGTAAGCGGCTCCAGAACCTCGCATTGTTGTCTGGAGGCGAGATGGCGATGACCGCCATCGCGCTCATCTTCGCGCTCTTTCAGGTGAAGCCCAGCCCCTTCTGCCTCCTTGACGAAGTGGACGCGCCGCTCGATGAGGCAAACGGCGCCCGGTTCAACAACTTGCTTCGAGAGATGGCCAAGCTCTCGCAGTTCATCGTCATCACACACAACAAGAAGACGATGGAGTGCGTCGATACGCTGTACGGTGTCACCATGCCCAATGCGGGCGTGTCGCAGCTGGTGAGTGTCAAGCTCGATTGAGCCCAAGGCCTGTCCGCATTAGTGGCGCCCCCGGAGGGGTTCCTCATGTTGGACAATAGCTACATCATTGCAGCGGTCGCAGCGGTCGTCGGCATCGTTGCCTTGGTCGGTATCTGGCGGACCGTTCGTGGACGCGAACGCGTCGACAACGCCGCGATTCCAGAATCGTCGGGTGTCTCTTTTCTTTCAGGGCTGCTCAAGACACGGTCTGCTCTGTCCGCCGCGCTAACCAAGGTATTCGCTGGCGATGTCTCATCTCGGTCGGAGGCCCTCGAGGAGGCGCTCATCGCAGCGGATGTAGGCGTCAAGACAGCGATGGCCGTCGTCGCAGACTTGGACACGGCCGCCATGAGTGATGAGGACGCCGCCCGGGCCGGTCTCCGCGATGCCCTTCTCAAGCGGCTGAGTGGTGACCATGGCCTGGTCACCAGGCAAGACAAACCCCTCGTTGTCCTCGTCGTCGGCGTAAATGGCAGCGGCAAGACGACCACAATCGGGAAGCTCGCCCATCGGTATAAAGCGGACGGTAAGTCAGTACTGCTCGCGGCTGGTGACACCTTCAGGGCGGGAGCCATAGAGCAGCTACAGGTCTGGGGCGATCGGGTTGGGGTACCAGTTGTCGCTCACCAAGAAGGGGCGGACCCTGCTGCAGTCATCTACGATGGCATCGAAGCTGGGGTGGCACGCGGGATGGATGTGGTGATCTGTGACACCGCGGGTCGACTCCAGGCCCAGTCCCAGCTGATGGATGAATTGGGCAAGGTCGTCCGTGTAATGAACAAGGCGCTCCCTGGATGTCCACACGAGGTTCTGTTGGTGCTGGATGCCACCATCGGGCAGAATGCCCTGTCCCAAGCCAGGGCCTTTAAGGACATCGTGGGCGCTACAGGCGTCGTGCTGACCAAGCTCGATGGAACCGCCAGGGGTGGTGTCGTCGTCGCAGTCGGTGCCGAGATGGGCCTTCCGGTGAAGTTGATAGGCTTAGGGGAAGGCATCGAAGACCTTCGACAATTCGAAGCTGAACCATTCGTTGACGCGCTCCTCGCGAACGATGGGTTGACGCCTGCCACAGATCCCCGATAACGAACCTCATGCAAGTCAGAATTACAATCCGTGGTCGTGAGTACACCGTCCGAGGGGACGACAACCCCGAGTCTCTGCAGACGCTCGCGGCGGATCTCGATCGCCGAATGGCCGAGACCGCAGAGCGAACGCGCTCGTTCGATGAGTACACAATCGCGATGTTGACTGCCCTCAATCTCGCGAGTGAGCTTCACCAGCTCAAGGGTCAGGTGGCACAGCGACTCGATGAGATCGACCGAGATGCTGCATCGGTAGCGGCAATGATCGAAGCCGCCTTACCGGCTGAAGACGAAGCATGATTCAGGGCCGCTATCGGGCCCTCAATACACTTCTTCTTATAGGCGCGACTTTAATCATGGCGGTGGCCTCCTCTTTGGAGCCTGACCTGGGCGGTGTGGGCACCCACCTCCAGCTGGGCCTTGAGCCGTGCATATTTCTCACAACCTGGGGCCTCCCTTGCCCTGCATGTGGGTGGACCACAAGCTTCGTGCTCATGGCTGAAGGACGTGTGATCACCTCGTTCATCAACCAACCGTTTGGTGCATTCCTGTCGCTGATCACGATCACTTTGATCATCATCTCAGCGTCTGAGGCCATGAAGCCCAGGAATCTATGGTGCTTGTTGCACGGCTGTTTCCGGGGACGGGAAACCCAGGTGCTATCTGCACTTCTTCTCGCCCTCACTGGAGCGTGGGCGTACAAGATCACCCAAAACATGATCTTTCTGTCAGCGGTTCCTTGACGCTACGGTTGGGTCTTCATAGAAGCCGGGGGCTCCGAAGACGACAGTCCTCGGGGCGACCGAAGCGACAGGCTTTCAGTCAACGCTTCAGTTCTTTAAAACCACTCCGCAACCATTCTGGCCAAGCCAGAAAAAATCGAAAGAAAGTCCTTGACGGGTTTTCGGTAACTCGATAAAACCGCGGGGTTCCAATCACGGCAAGGTCCCTTGGGGGGCGCCTTGAGCACCGTCGAACAGACTTTTGCTCGTGTGTGGAATCGGTCTTTGAAATGCAGACAGCAGCTCCGTTGAATCGGAGCAGCAAAAAACGCAAACTTTTTTAAAAGTGAGACGGAATAAACTGTTCCGTTAATTCATAGAGTATAAACAGAATCAAACTGGAGAGTTTGATCCTGGCTCAGAGCGAACGCTAGCGGCAGACTTAACACATGCAAGTCGAGCGAGAAACCACCTTCGGGTGGC
>Ga0115012_10002025_pt1 | contig 11767 bp, 3 predicted proteins | sample TroAtlMetagenome_FD_88706 | JGI IMG/M metagenome (GOLD analysis project Ga0115012, IMG submission 88706) | Marine eukaryotic phytoplankton communities from Atlantic Ocean - Tropical Atlantic ANT10 Metagenome | ecosystem: Environmental > Aquatic > Marine > Oceanic | place: Tropical Atlantic Ocean...
CGGTTCCGGGGCGGGCCCGAGCTCCGCGCACTCGCGGGGGGGCGGGTTCGGGCCCGGCCGGCCTGGTCCTGCGGCGCGGGCGCGCCGGCGCTCCCCGGGGGAGCGTCTGGGGCGGGGTCCGGGGGTGTGCCGGGCGGCGGGGGGCTACCGCCCCTGGCCGGTGGCCTTCGTGGAGGCCATCGGACGCTTCCAGGCGTCGGTGTGGACGCTCCTGCAGCGCCTGCAGGCTGAGTGGCTGCGGCAGAAGGCCGAGTGGACACGCGCCGCTGTGCGCTTCTTGAAGGTGAGCCTGGCCGCTCTGGTGGCCGCCACGGCTGCTGCCAACGTGTGGGGGCGCCAATACGTCGACGCCAAGGTGCTGCCGGTGGCGGCGGACAAGGTGTCGCTTCTTCTTGGCCGCAAGGTGGCGCTGGGGCGGACAAGGTGGATCATCCCGCTCGGGCTCACGGGGGCGGTGCCTGCAGCGCGTGTGGGGCCTCTCTCCGTGGGGCCCTCGGAGAAGTCCCCCGAGCGGACCACGCTGGCTGTGGAGGAAGTGATTCTCTCCCTCAAGCTGTGGCAGTCGCTGTGGAACCGGAAGGTGCTCCTCAGCGTCGGCCTGCGAGGAGTCCAAGGCCAGCTGCACCAGCTGGACAACCTCTCCTGGTTTGGCTTCCCGGAAGACATCAACCCCCCGTGCCGAGACCTGGTGCCCGGCCTCGATTCGTTCAAGCGGGAGGCGGTGACCACCGAATCGCCCTCCGAGGTGCTGCAGGCCGCCGCGCGCCTCCTCGAGCGGCAGCTCATCCCAAGCGTGGGGCTCCACAGCCTGAATTTCCAGGGCGACGTCGACGTGCACATTACGGGGGAGAAGGGAGTCCGCCGGCTGCGGGACATCATGGGGGGGCTCACATTCTCCAAGGGATACGAGCGATACAAGATGCAGCTGACATGCCGCGTCCCGGACCGGGACCCGGAGGCCAAGAAGTGCACGATGCCGCACCCGGACGCCAAGCGCCACCTGCGGGACGTCGCGCCGAAGCCCGGCCCCTCGCAGACTGCACCGAGGGGGGACTCCATGGGCTACGGGGAGTTCAAGCAGAAGATCAGCGACGCGCTGAGGGGGCTGCGCGAGCCCGTCTGGCAGATCAGTCAGACAGGGGTCCGGCTGACGGACCTGGACGGGGAGGAGCGGAGCCTCAAGAATTCGAAGGACTCAGAAGCCCCTGGGACCTCGGGCGTGTTGGACGCGACCTTGGTGGGCAAGCACCTCCACCGCAAGGACCGATATGGGGATGTTCTGCTCACACTCACCTCGAAGGGTATCGACGCCGCAAACTTCGAGCGGATCCTGAACATCCCACTCGACATCGATGGCGGCCGCATGAACGGAGAGGTTGGCGTGCGGTTCCATGATGCCAAGACTTGGCATTACTTCCCCGACCTCTCAGGGAGACTGCGGGTCTCGGACGCAGACTTTCACATCTGGAATGCACCGGACGACTTCGAGGGTGTGAACGTCGACCTTGTCTTCGAGGGCTCCAAGATTTTCCTGCATAGTTGCTCCGGGAAATACGGCGCGATACCTTTGACGCTGACCGGCTCCATCGGCGTGGATCCTAAGGGTGAGTTCCGCATGATCGGAGACGTCCTGGGGGTGGAGGCCAACGGCCTGCGGGAGACGATGGCCGTTCGACCCCCCCCCTTCCCGCTCCATGGCTACCTCAAGGGCAGCCTGAGCATCACGGGGGAGCTGGAGCATCCTGTATACTCGGGCACGGCTACGGCCTACGCCCTCCCCCCGGACGAGCTTGAGTCGGCGCCCCCTGGTATGGCGAAGGAGGCCGTCTTGAAGAACCTGGAAAAGGGGGCCATCGCCGCGTATCAGAAGATCCCCATGACAAGCGCCAAGGCTGTCTTCACCTTCGAAGAGGGCACCAAAATGCTCACCTTCCACTCCATGGAGGCCGAGCCCGTCGGCGGCGGCCGAGTTAAGGCGTCTGGCACCATATGGTGCGTGCCGAACATGGAGGAGGACCCCAGGGGCGTGAAAATCCACGCGGAGGGCTTCGACCTCCCTGGGGACACCCTCCTGCGGCATTACGTGCCCGACGGGGCGCAGCTCCCGCCCAGCATCCAGGTCGGGTCCGGCCACACCAAGGGCTCCATCATCGGAGGGCACATGTCGCCGCGAGTCGATTTCAAGTGGGAGGCCCCCGAGGCGGCGGCGTCAGGGTCTGTTCTGATTACCCGAAAGAGCACCCAGCTGGTGACCAAGAGCCCATTCCTGGATGCTTCCGCGACGCTGCAGACCAGGTACCAGCCAAAGGAGGTAATGCTCCAAGTCACAAAGCAGGAGGAGGCCACGAGACTCTCGCGACCCGTCATCGAGGGGGCCGACATTGAGTGCCGCATGAAAAACCTGGACGTGATGCCCCTCGTGTCCTCTTCTGAACCCACCGACCACGTCACCTCTAACCAGCCGATGCGACTGAGGATGTCTGGGATGACCCACTTCAAGGGGAAGCTGGCTGAGAAGGAAGGTTTCCCCAAGGGTTTCAACGGCAACTTGAGCCTCAAAGGCCTACAGTTCAACCATCTGAACCTGGCCCGCGACATGGCCGGGAAGCTAGCTGTCAACGAAGAGGGTATGAAGTACATAGGTCGTGGGATGCGGCCGGACGAGAGCGTCGACATCGACCTCAACCTGCCCCAGATCCTCTCCTTCCTGAAGAACAAGAACAGCTGGGAGACGCCCGACGCGGCAACACCGTCCGAAGCAACCCCGCTGGGCACGAACGAAGGCGACAAGGGGCAGGTCCCCAGCGATGAGGCCAGCGGAAGCGCAGCCGCGGGCCAGAAGAGCTCCTTCAACTTCCGCAATCGCGGCCTGCGCTGCCGGGCAGGACTGGACGAGCAGTCCGCACACGTGTCACTGGCGAATCTGAAACTCGACGAGCTGGAACTGGCGTCCCTGCGCGGACTTGTCGAGCAGGCCAAATTCAACCTCGACCTGTCAAACAGGACGGGGAGGGGGGATGTTTCTGTGGCCGGGCCACGCTTTAGTGGGCTGGCTGGGGACCTCCTGAGCGGGTGCTTCCGCTGGGACGGGGACGTCATCCGCCTGGAGCAGGCACTGCTGCAACAGCAGAAGAGCCGGTACGAGCTGCAGGGGGAGTATGTCCTATCCAACAGCAATAATCGTGGCGTCCTCGACATGATCCCTCTGGATAAGAGCGAGGCTTTCAAGCTGGGGTCGGGCGGACGGTGGCGCTGGCAGATACTGGTCCCCGGAGCCGATGTGGAGGAGATGCTTCCCGCGGCGCAGATCCTGAGCTCAGCCAGCCGCGTCTCGCAGGGGGCCTACAGCGAGGCCAAGGCAGCATTCCTGAAGGGGTTGGAGGACTCTGCGATCAACCTGGACGGCTTCTCTGAGCAGCTCGAGAAAGTTCTTTCCATCGACGGCAAGGACGGGGGGGGCAGCTCTGGAAAGCCCGCTTCCCTCAAATCGTTCCGCGGCGATGCGCGCCGCGGGGCGATCGGGGAGACGTCGATGCAGCACAGCAGCGGCCCTGCCCTACCGGCCTTGCAGGACCTCCACGGCCGGTGGAAAGGCAGTGTCCAGGCGTACGGCGGCGGCGGCGGCCACTCCGCGGTAGATTTCAACTTGGAGGGCGAGACGTGGCGCTGGGGAGACTACAACATGGAAAGTGTCATTGCTGCCGGGAACTTCCACTCTGCAGAAGGCTTGAAGCTCGAGCGCCTGCAGATGGACATGGGCGACGCCAGCCTCCGGGTCGCCGGCAACATCCTGGGCCCGAACCAGGACGCCCTCTTCGCGCTGACGGACTTCCCCATCTCCTTCTTGCAGCCGCTCCTGTCGGGTAGGGCCGAGGGTGACAGCCTTGCCATGGCCTCCACAACTCGGGACATGGACCTCGAGTCTAAGTCCTCGTACTCTCTGAACCCCTTCTCGAGCCGTGCGCCCGCTTCCGGGGGTACTGACGCCGTGAACAGCTCACTGGGCAGGTCGCCGCTGGTGGATGGGAGCCTTTACGTCCGGGGAGCCCTGGGGGGCAGCGCCGATGTTCCCGAGGGGGACATTCACGTGCGGCTGCTGGACGGGTTCCTCGGGCCGACTCCCTTGGCGAAGGCGGAGGCGAACGCGGCCGTCACTTCTGACAAGCGCCTGGCGTTCGACGCGCAGCTTCAGCCAGCGAGCGCCCCGGGGCACGTGAGGGTCGTGGGCAGCGTTCCTTTCAGGAAGAAGCTGCCACAACTGTCCACCGATGTGGATGACAGGCCGGTGGAGACGTCGAAGAGGGACGGAGACGCCATAGAAATTGACGCCGCTGTGAAGGATAGCGGGATGCTGCTGATCAGCACCATCAGCCCGGAGGTGCACTGGGAGTCCGGCTCCGCTGATATCGCTCTGAAGGTGAGGGGGAATGTCCAGAACCCTGTGGCGGACGGAGTGGCGCACCTGAACCGGGCGCTCATTTCGTGCCCCTGGCTGTCGAGGCCGCTCAGTGGCCTTAGCGCCACGATCCGCCTCAATCAGAACACTCTGCACGTGGATACCTTCGAGGGCAAGGTGGGTCGCCGGGGGCACTTCAAGGTCCTCGGTTCCCTCCCCATCAGGGAGCAGGAGTTGGGCGCGGGTCTGCGAGACGAGCAGGGCATCACCCTGAGCGCGGAGGGCCTGGAGATACGGGCGCGGAATGCCTTTAACGGCACTTTCGATGGCGAGGTGACGCTTGGAAACAGCCTGATGCAGCCGCAGATAGGTGGTGGCATGCGCTTGTCGAAAGGGACTGCATACCTCATTCCGTCGGGCGCCCCACCTGACGCCGAGAAGCCCCAGGATGCGGCAGACGCTAGGCCTCTCGACATGATGAACAGCCCCCAACCCGGGCTCGCCGAGCTCATGGGCCTCTCTGGGAAAGACCTCCTCTCCCCCGGGCCCGCAGAGCAAAGCGTCGTCGCCAACAACGTCTGGTGCAAGGGCCTGCGCATTCAACTCGGGCCTGAGCTCCGGGCCGTGTACCCTTTCGTGCTGAACTTCGGAATCAATGGGGAGGTGGAAATCAGCGGGCCCGCGAACGCAACCGGCTTGCGCCCCTCAGGGACCATACAGTTCGACTCGGGGGACATCAACCTCGTGGCTACGCAGCTCAGCCTGAACCGCGAGCACCCCAACTGCGCCGTGTTCGTGCCAGAACAGGGCCTCGACCCGACTCTCGACGTCAGCCTGACGGGGGCGGATCTCAACGCCCTCATCCAGGGCAAGGCCAGTGCGTGGCAGAACAATCTCGTCATCACCTACGGCGGGGGGCGCACCAGCACGGAGGGCGCGGAGCGCCTCGCCCCGAGCGAGGCGGCCCGGATCTTTGAAGGCCAGCTCGCTGACTCGCTGCTGGAGGAGGACGGGCAGCTGGCGTTCAGCAACCTTGCTGCGACCACGATTGCCACGCTTCTGCCCAAGATTGAGACCCAGGGCCAGCTCGGGAAGGCCCGCTGGCGGCTCGTGTCGGCGCCTACGATCCCGGGCCTCCTCTCACTCGACCCCCTCACGGACCCGTTCAAGTCCTTGGCGAACCTGACGCTCGGCACGGAAGTGGAAGTCCAGTTCGGAAAGTCCCTGCAGGCCTCGGTCGCCCGGAAGCTCAAGGGCTCGGAGATGGCCACCCACTGGACGTTCCTGTACCACCTCAACAACCAGCTGCGGGTCCGGCTGCACAGCGCCACGGCAACCCAGACGCGGCTCCTCTTCGAGTTCAGCCGCGAGGGCCGCGGGCTCAACCCCCGCCGGGACTGACTGAGCTGTGACCCGCGCCCGCCGAAGCACCCCCCGACCCCGGAGCGCTGCTGCCAGCCGGGTCAGCGCACCAAGCGCGCCCTCGGGAGTTGCCCACCCCTAAAGAACGCCGGGCCGCGACGGTCTTCCCCCACCGACTTCTGAAAAATCACTTTGGGGACACCTCATTACTCCCCATCACTCCCCATTACTTTCACCGCGAGCCGGATCCCCGCGGTTCCGAGGTCCCCGTAAAGCTCCTGCATCGCGTCGAAGAAGAGTGGCGCCGTGACCAGAAAGAGGGAGGTCACCAGCGCAGTACAGAGGGGCGCAGGGAGCCGGGCGGCGACGGTCTTCCCCGCCCGAGAGGACATTGCCGCGGTTTCCGCGACAGTGAAGCCCATGTGGCACAGGAAGAACGCCGTCATCGTCCCTGCGACATAGTTCTGCATGCTGACAACGAAGAGGTACTCATGAAATATGCCGCTCACAAAGTAGCCAACGAGGGCCGCCGACGGCCCACTCACGCCGAGTTTGCGCAGAGGCACGAAAACGGTGCGCTTGATGAGCCCGTGCACCAGTAAATTCCAGCGGCGGCCCCAGAAGTCGCGGGGAGAAGTGCTGCGGCTCAGGGGGCTGTTGAATACCTCGATGGGCACGAAGCCCATCGCGACGAGAATCGTCCCGAACAGCCCCAATGCGGTCAACAAGAAGAGGTAGAGCATCCAAACCTGAGCGTAGATGTTTACGGCTGAAATGGCAAAGAATTCAAGAGCTGTGGCGTCATGGCCGGGTATTCCGCCGATGTTGTAGCCCCTGGGTTTTAGGACGCTCACCACTACTGAGAAACGCGCCAGAGATGCCGCGAAATAAAGGAAGCTTCTCTTTAGGTCACCCTTTCGAGCCGAGACTGGGCGGCCAGCCTTGTCAAAGACCGGCTCCACGACGCTCAGGAGGTACACCGTCACTGAGCGAGAAAGTCCCCGCGCGGAACCTGACGCCTCCCCTGTTTGGAGGGCCACGTGCGGGCTGGTGCCCATCCCGAGCTCGACCACGCGCCAAGCCCCCAGCCAGCTGATCCCGGCCAGCATTATGCGCGGCAAGGGCCTGAGCCAGCCGAGGACCTCCCGCTGCAACAGCAGCGCCGGGACCACGAGCTGGGTGAGGACCAGACCTGCGTAGGCAAGCGGCACCAGCCGCGTGCCCAGCGTGGCCATGACTGCGCGCGCCCCCAGCAGCGTGCCCGCGGACACCACCACCGCAATGGCGACGATCTGCGCCCATAGCCCTAGGTCCGGGGCCTCCAGCGCCACGGCCCACTCGACCCCGCCGACCTCGACCCCGCCGACCTCCACGAGCCGCGGCAGCCACCCGCCGCCCGCCATGCGCCCTTCCAGGGTGCCAGGCCGCCCTCCCCGGGAAGCTCCCCGCCCAGAAGGGGTGCGCACCCGAGGGGCGTTTCGGGCCCGACGCCCGGCACCTCGCCGCCGCCGCGGGCGACCCCCCCCCGCCTCTCGCGGCCGAGCGCGTGCCCCCCGATCGCCCCCTCGCCCCCCCCCTCCCCCGCCCCCCCCGCCCCCCCGGCTGCTCGCGGTCGCTTGGCACCTCCCCGACGGCGTCGGCAGTTCTTCAACAGAGAGGGGAGGGGAGGAGGCGGGGAGGAGGCGGGGAGGGGGGCCGGGAGGGGGGGGAGCGGGCCGAGGGAACGCGGTGAGGTCCGGGGGCGTCCCCCGACCTGAGGGTGCAGAGTTGGGGGGGGGGCTCCGGGGCTCCGGGGCTCCGGGGCTCCGCCCCGGCGGGGTCCTCCCGAGAGAGACTCCTGAGGGAGGGCCTCGGGGGCTCCCGGGGGGGACGCGCATGACAGCGGGGCGCTCGCCCGCGCCCACCCCGGCGGCGGGGGCGGGGGGCGGGCTGGTGGACGACCTCGAGGCGGACGGGGACCTCGTCGGGGTGGACCTGGAGGAGGTGCGCCCCGGCTTCCCCGCCTGGGCCGCCCCCACCCGCCCCCACCCGCCCCCGCCCCCCGCAGCCCCCCCCCCCCTCGGTACAGATCAGCACGGAGCGTTCAGGTGGTGCGCCCGCCAGGCGGGAAGGCAGAGGAAGGAGGCTGGGGGGACGGGGGGGGACTGACGCTGGCGGGGTGCCCGGCGGTCGCAGGATGAGGGGCTGGGACTTCTCGACTGGGAGCAGTACTCCCGTATCCGGCGCCGGAGGGTGTTTGGGATCGAGGTGCCTGCCCCGGCAGCCGCGGCGGCCTCCTGGTGGCACTCGCTCCCGAAGAAGCTCCGGCGCACGGGCGTCCTGGCGGGAGTCCTAGCTCTGCTCGTCCTCCTCGCCGGTGCCATCGCCTCCAAGGGCGCCCACGCCGTGGATCCGCCCCCAGGACCAGCGCCTGGGCCCGCCCCGGCACCAGGGCCAGCGCCCACGCCCACGCCCACCCCCGGGCCCACGCCTGCGCCCTCCCCGGCCCCGGAGACGGGCTCGAGGCGGCTCTGCGACTGGAACGAGTACCGCCTGCCGGCGGAGGTGGTGCCGGAACACTACCGGGTGAGGCTAAACCTGCCCAAGTTGGCAGCGCCCTGGTTTGTCGGCGGGCATGTGGAGATCGACGTGAACTTGGACGGGGCCTCCGGCCCCACCGATTGCGTAGTGCTCCACGCGGTGGGCATGGAGCTCGATGCCGTGCGTGCGCGTCAAAAGGAAGGGCAGCAGCCGGGTCTGTTGACGGGCTCCGTGGAGAAAACCACGGAAGACACTGTTGGGCAGGTTGTGGTGGCCTTTCCGCAGGCCCTGGCCCCTGGCCGCACGTACACGCTGACCGTCGACTTCCACTACCCGCTGTCTGACGAGTTGCGAGGCTTCTACCGGTCCTCCTACACCTCCCCCTCGGACGGCTCGGAGAAGTTTCTGGGGACGACCCAATTCGAGAGTGTGGACGCCCGCCGCGCCTTTCCTTGCTTTGACGAGCCCGCAATGAAGGCGACGTTCGACCTGCAACTGGGGGTGCCGGCGGGTCTGACGGCCCTGGCGAACACCGCGGAAGACGACGCCCGTCGTCGGACCGTGACAGTGGCCGACCCTAGCTCGCCAGGGGGGAAGTCGCAGGTCACCTTGCACACCTTCGAGAGGACGCCGAAGATGTCGACCTACCTCGTGGCCTTCGTGGTGGGCGACCTCGTGAGCGTCTCGCAGACGGTGGGCAGCCATACAGTGGGGATCTGGGGCGTTCCGGGCCGGGAGGCGCAACTTCCCGAGGCGCTCTCCGTCATGAGCAAAGTTCTGCCGGCGTACGAAACCCTGTTCGGCGTGGACTTCCCCATGCACAAGCTCGACCTTATCGCCATCCCTGACTTCGCCGCCGGGGCGATGGAGAACTGGGGCCTCATCACGTACCGCGAGACGGCCCTCCTGGCGTCGGCGGCCACACATTCAGCCTCCGAAGTGCAGCGCGTGGCCGTTGTGATCGCCCACGAGATGGCCCACCAGTGGTTCGGGAACCTCGTCACTATGGAATGGTGGGACGACCTGTGGCTGAACGAGGGCTTCGCAACGATGGTGGAGTACATGGGCACCGACGTCGCGAAGCCGGGTTACTCTTACCTCGAGCTCTTCCCTTCGTACGACCTCGCCGGCGCCCTGAACCTCGATTCCCTGCAGAGTACGCGCGCCCTGAGCGGCGGGCAGGTGGACTCGGCCCATGAGGTGGACTCGCAGTTCGACGCCATCGCCTACAACAAGGGCGGCGCCGTCCTGCGCATGCTGCGCATCTTCCTGGCGCAGCACGGGGGGGGGGGCTACATAGGGGAGACGCCCCTGCACGACGTGCAGACGGACCCCTTCATGGAGAGCATCCGCTCCTACCTCCGGCAGTACCAGTACGGCAACGCCAACTACAAGGACCTCTGGGGCTCCTTGGAGCAGGTCACCGGGCTCCCCGTGTCGAGGTGGATGAGCGGGTACACGACGCAGAAGGGATACCCCGCGGTGGTGGTCGAGTGGGATGCGGGCGGCGCTGCCGGGGGCACGCTGCAGGCGCGGCAGTTCCCCTATAGCCTCCTGGACGGCATTCAGCAGACCTGCGGCGAGGACGCTCGGGGGGGGGGGCAGGAGGGAGACTCCAATGGGGACTCCAATTCCACCTGGTGGGTGCCGCTGAGCACGGTGACCGGCCGGGGGGAGGGGACCTGGGCGGAACTGGAGGGATGCGCCCCGCAGGTCGTCGCCCGAGACTTCGACCCGGCCTCGCAGTGGCTGAAGCTGAACTTCCACCAGAACGGGTACTACCGCGTGCTCTACCCGGAGGAGCTGTACAAGAGCCTCACGAAGCATGTGGGGGAGGGGCACCTCTCGGGGATGGACGTGGCGGGCTTGTTGGACGACGCGCGGGCGTTCCTCAAGTCGGGCGACGTCGGGAGCTCCACGCTGCTGGACCTGGTCGACGCCGTCGGTGCGGCCCCCGCGCCCCCCGACTACCAGGCCTGGCGGCTCGCCCTGAGCGCCGTGAACGGGCTCAAAAAGTTGATCGCGGCCTCCGACGACCTACTCTGCCTCGCGGAACTCGAAGCGTGGGCGCTGGAGGTCGTAGAGAAGCCCCTGCGCCGGGTGGGCTTCAACGCCACGGCGGCGGACGGGCACCAGACGACCCTGCTGCGCTCCATGCTGGTCCAGGAGGCGGCAGCGTACGGCAGCGCGGACGCCCGCGCGTTTGGCGAGGGCCTGTTCTGGGCGCACGTCCGCGAGGGCGCAGAGATCGACCCGAACTTCCGGCGGGCGGCTTTCCAGGCGGGCGCCAACGCCAACGAGACGGGGTACCAAGAAGTGCTCGGGATGTTCCGGAACGCGACAGACCCGGCGCTCGTGCGGGAGCTGACTGACGCCCTGGCGTCGGTGGACAAGGCTGACCTGGTCGAGCGCACGCTCGAGCTCGCGGTGTCGGACGACGTGCGGGCGCAGGACACCGTGTACCTGATCGTCGACGTCTCGCGGAGCAGCCCTGCGGGGCTCTCGCTGGCGTGGCAGATGGTCCAGAACCACTTCGAGGTGATCGCTGCCCACGGGGGGGGGGTCGGGGCGGCCGGGGCGGGCATGTCCCCCCTGATCCAGCGCGTGGCGTCGCAGTTCGCCTCGGGCACGGAGATCTCGCAGGTCCGCCACCTGTTCCGGACGTACGGGGAGGAGTACGGCCTCGTGGAGCGCCTGATGGACCAGGCCGTCGAAGCCATAGAGAGCAACCGCGCATGGCTCGACCTGAACAAGGACGACCTCTGCGCCTGGGTGGCCGCGAAGGCCGGGGGGCCTTGAGGAGGCCCCGCCCCCCGCGCGCGAGCGCCGCCCGGGGGGGCGCCGCGCCCAGGCTCCCCCCTCCCATAGCGTAGACAGGCCTCCTGTGCATCCCCCCTCCCCCACGCACCCCCACGCACCCCCACGCACCCCCACGCACCACACTAAAACATGTGCACAAAGCAGAAGCGAACGCACCGGCACGCATCGGCACGCGCGGCCGCCCTGGGCCCGCCCCGCCCGCCTTTCCCGGGAATCCCGCCAGCTCCCCGCGAGCGCGCGCCGGGCCGGGCCCCGCAGGCAAAACCGCGGGCCTCCCCCGGGCGCGCGTCATTACACGAGAGGCCCGGCCTGGACCCGCCTGGCGGCCGCCCAGAGAGAGACCCCGCAAGCCCCCCCTGCCGCCAGCCAATCCTGGCCCATCCAGGCGGGGCGGCGCCCGGCGGGCGCGCGCGCAGAGTACGCCCCCCACGCTGCGGCGGAGCCGTCCGCCCGCCGCTTCGGCGTCCGGGGGCCACCTTGGGGCCAGGTACCTGATCCGGGCCGCCCAACCAGAGCGCGCGCCCGCCGCCACCCAGCGGGCGCCCTCGACCACCCACCGCACGCCGGGGGGAGGGAGCATCACAAATCCTCCCCCCCTCCATCAAATACTTCGTTCCCGTCCCCCGCGGGTTTATGTTCCTCCCCCCCCCCCCCACCCCCCCCCCCCCC
>Ga0115012_10002026_pt1 | contig 11765 bp, 7 predicted proteins | sample TroAtlMetagenome_FD_88706 | JGI IMG/M metagenome (GOLD analysis project Ga0115012, IMG submission 88706) | Marine eukaryotic phytoplankton communities from Atlantic Ocean - Tropical Atlantic ANT10 Metagenome | ecosystem: Environmental > Aquatic > Marine > Oceanic | place: Tropical Atlantic Ocean...
ATTTATATTTCTCTGATATTAGATCCTGTGAGTTTTTTAATATAATTGGTTTTAATTTAACATTTCCAGGTTTGTAAACACCGTGAACATTTCCAAATGCAGCTGCTATCATGAATTTATCACTAATTTTTATAAGCTCTTCATAAGCATACGCTACCTCCTCAGGCTGAGTATAGAGCTTAGACTCATCAACATCGCTATTATCAACACCGTCTTCTTCTCCACCAGTAATTCCTAATTCAATTTCTAAAGTCATCCCTATTCTCGACATTCTTCTAAGGTATTCTTTACATATCTCTATATTTTCTTCTATAGGCTCCTCAGACAAGTCAATCATATGAGAACTGAATAGTGAATGTCCTTTGTTCTTAAAATGTTCCTCATTTGCATCCATAAGACCATCAATCCAAGGAAGTAATTTTTTTGCACAATGATCAGTGTGAAGTATAACTGGGACACCATAAGCCTTAGCCATTGTATGTACATGATGTGCACCAGCAATTGAACCAGCAATTGCTGATTTTTGTTTTTCATTATTCAACCCTTTTCCTGAGTTAAAGCTACCTCCTCCGTTTGAAAATTGAATGATAACAGGTGAGTTTAATTCCTTTGCTGTTTCTAAAACTCCATTAATACTACTTGATCCAATTACATTTACTGCAGGTAAAGCAAATTTTTTCTCTTTTGCAAGTTTAAAAATATTTTGAACTTGATCTCCAGTAGCAACACCAGGCTTAATATTATGATTCATAAAAAATAGTTATGTTTTATGGTTAGTTTACATTAAATTTAGGTTTGTAAAGTTAGCAATAACAAATAAAATGATTACAAAAAATCAAATAAAATTAATCAGATCATTACGAATTAAAAAAAACAGAATTAAACATAATTTTTTTCTTGCTGAGGGTGAAAAAATTGTTGATGAGCTATTAAATTCTGAAATGATTTTAGTAAATCTTTTCTCAACATCAGAAAAATATAATAAACTAGAAAAATTTATTCATTTAAAAAATCCTGAATTAAAACAGATAAGCAATTTAAAATCACCTAATAAAGTATTGGCGATTTTTGAAATTCCTAAGCCAAAAGAGATTGATTATAATTCAACTATTATCGCATTTGAAGAAATTAATGATCCTGGGAATCTAGGTACAATAATCAGAATTTGTGATTGGTTTGGGATAAAGGATATAATATGTAGTAAAAAAAGTGTTGACTGTTATAATCCAAAAGTTATACAAGCTTCAATGGGGTCTACTTCCAGAGTAAATATTTCTTATTTATGTCTTGAAAAGATTATTTCTAAAAATCAAAATAGAGTAGTTGCTGCTGATTTGAATGGAGAAAGTATTTCTGAATTTAGATTTGATCCAAATCAAATTATTTTTTTTGGAAGTGAATCTAATGGTTTTAGTAAAGAAATATCATCAAAAATCAAAAGAAAAATCACAATTCCAAGATATAACCAAAATATTGACAGCTTAAATTTAGCAAACTCTGTTGCTATTATTCTTTCTGAAATTAAACATAAGCTTACTGAAAAGTGAAGTTTATCATTATTCCTCTTGATTTCATAAACTTAATATTACTTGTCCATGGGCTTGCAGGGTCATTATCAGGAACGTGTTCATCAGTTAAAGCAAAAATCCCCCTTATACTTGGGCTAAATTTAAACCATTCAAGATAAAAATCAATTCCAAATCCTAATTCATAAAAGAATACATTTTTTTTTGTTCTGAACTCACCAAGATTATTATCATTAACACTGTTTTCTTTACTTGATAAATTTAGAGCTGTGGAAATTCCTGCAAGAACATATGGCTTAAAATTATTTAACCTTTGTGTTGAAATTTTTAAAATTAAAGGAATATGTATATATGTTGATTTAATGTCTCTTTGATGAATATTTGCCTGAAATTCAGACATTCCAAAGTTACTTGGTTCAAAAATTAAATTTCTATTTGACATCACCAGCCCTGGCTCAAATCTGATATCAAAATAATCTGATATTCTTAAATTACCTATTAATCCTACGTTAAACCCAATATTTTTCTCTGTTTGAATATCAGAAAGATTATTATTGTAGTCAAAATTGTAATCATAATTATTTAATCCTAAAAAATATCCCCAAGAGAGGGTAGGCTTATCAAAATTTTCGTTATTTAATAATTTTTTTTTTGTAAAAAGTTGTGCGTTACAATTATACGTTATAAATAAAATGATTATGATTGTAATTGACTTTCTCATTGGATAACAAATATCGATATTCAATTTGTTTAATGCTATTAAAAATAAAATAACATTAATAATTTAAGTTTATTGTATTTACCACAATTCATTTTTAAATAGATAATTAGGTAAAATGATTTATATTTGTTTGTAATAATTATTATATAAAATGAAAATAATAATTGCTGGATCTGGTGAAGTTGGATCCCATTTGGCAAAATTATTGTCATACGAATCTCAAGAAATAACTCTTATTGATTCTAATGATGAAAAGCTTACTTTCCCTAATAGTCAATTAGATATAAAAGTTGTTGAGGGAGACTGTACGTCTATTTCAATTTTGAATAAGGCAAATGTTTCTGAAGCAGATTTATTTGTTGGAGTCACAGCTGGTGAGGCAATTAATTTAACAGCTTGCTATATAGCTAAGCAGTTAGGCGCAAAAAAAACAATAGCTAGAATTTCTAATCCAGAGTTATTTGACAATGAAAATGTTAATTTTTCTGATTTAGGAATAAATGAGCTCATATCTCCAGAAATTTTAACATCTAAGGAGATAAATATGGTTATAAATAGGGCGGAATTTACAGATCCATTTGAATTTGATGATGGGGCTCTAATAACTTTAGGGTTAAGCGCTACGCATACATCAATATTCATAGGTAAAACAGTAGTTGAGGCTGCAGATATTTTTCCAGAAACACATTTTTTTCCGATTTCAATTAAAAGAGGTGAAAAAACAATAATTCCTAGAGGAGATACTGTTTTTCATTCAGGAGATCATATAGTTTTTATGACTGAACCTGGTGGTGAAGAGGAATTATTAAAACTTTCAGGACAGAATAATGGAGTTATAAAAAATGTAATGATTTTAGGAGGTGGTAGAGTTGGAAAAAAGGTGGCAGAGGACCTATCTTCAAATAATATTAACGTTAAGTTGGTTGAAATCAATAAGGACAGAGCTGAAGAGTTAGCTGAAGACTTGGATGAATGTCTAGTTATATACGGAGACGGCACTAATTCAGAGTTGTTAGAAGAAGAAAGCATTGATCAAATGGATGCATTTATTGCTGTTACTGGTGACTCAGAAACTAATATTATGTCAAGTTTGATAGCTAAATCAAAAGGAATTAACAAAACAATTGCTCTTGTCGACAATCTTGATTATTATAAATTAACACAAATTAGTGGAATTGATACTTTTATAAATAAGAAGTTACTCGCTGCAGATGCTATTTCAAAACATGTTCATAAAGCAGAAGTAGTAGCCATATCACAACTTGATAATATGGATGCAGAATTATTAGAGTTTGTGGTTAACGAGGACTCTAAGGTTTGTAATATGTCCATTAAAGACTTAGATTTTCCAAGATGTGCAATTATTGCAGGGGTAATAAGAGATGGTAAGGGATATATTGTACTTGGAGATTTTAGAGTTTTAAGTGATGATAGAATAGTGGTTTGCTGTTTAAATGATTCAATTCATAAAGTTGAAAAACTTTTTTAAATGAAAATAAATACTAAAATAATTATATATTTTTTAGGATTTCTGTTGTTAATTAACGGAGGTTTTATGTTTTTGAGTGCTCTGATGAGTTTTATATACAAAGACGGAATAGCCGTTAGTTTATTGACATCAGGGGTTATAGTTTCTCTTATTGGTTTGATTTTTCTGTTTACAAACAGAAATCATGACAAACAGATTAATAAAAGAGAAGGATATATAATTGTTGTTCTTGGCTGGATTTCGATGATTCTCTCTGGAACAATTCCATACATATTCACCGGAACAATTGAAGGGTTTTCTAATATTATATTTGAAACAACATCAGGTTTTACAGCAACAGGAGCAACAATAATTAATGATGTTGAGGTTTTACCAGAAGGTATATTATTTTGGAGAAGTATTACACACTGGCTTGGAGGAATGGGTATGATAGTCTTTGCAATAGCTATTCTTCCGCTTCTTGGAATTGGAGGTATGCAGTTATTTAGTGCAGAATCTCCTGGTCCAAGTACAGACAAATTACATCCCAGAATCACAGACACTGCAAAAAGACTATGGTTAATCTATGTCTCATACACGTTTATTGAAACAATTTGTCTACAAATAGCTGGAATGTCTTTTTTTGATGCCATAAATCATTCTATGAGTAATATAGCTTCTGGTGGATTTTCGACTAAGAATGCTAGTTTGGGACATTGGAATCATAACCCGATTATACAATACATAGTAATATTCTTTATGTTTCTTGCTGGTACAAATTTTGTCCTCAGTTACTTTGGATTTAAGTTTGACTTTAAAAAAATTTTGAAAGACGAAGAATTTAAAATATATTCTTTATTTATTGTTAGTTTTACTTTATCAGTAGCTTTTATCGTTTACTTTAACACGGATTTTTTATCTTCTTATGATAATCAGTTTGAAAGAATTGAAGGAGTTTTTAGACACTCTTTATTTCAGGTTGTTTCAATAATTACAACAACAGGATTTGTAACGGCTGATTATACATCATGGACTCCTTTACTATTGCTAATATTTTTTGGAATGATGTTCTTAGGTGGTTCATCTGGTAGCACATCTGGAGGTTTTAAAATTATGCGCCATCTTTTAATTATTAAAAACGGTATTTTACAGTTCAAGAAAATTTTACATCCTCATGCGATTATTCCACTTAGATATAATAAGTCTTCGGTATCTTCTGAAATTATTCATAATATCCTTGGTTTTTTTATTGTTTATATGCTTTCTTTTATAATCGGAACAATTGTATTTGCTTTGTTAGGACTTGATTTTGAGTCAGCATTGGGTGTCTCAGCTTCAAGTCTAGGAAATGTTGGTCCATCATTGGGTTCATTTGGTCCAATGAATACATTTTTTGAATTACCATTTTTAGCAAAATGGTGGTCATCTTTTTTAATGTTACTCGGAAGACTTGAATTATTTACTGTTCTTATTGTTTTTACTCCTTATTTTTGGAGTAAAAGTTAAAGATTTAGATTTTTAAAACTTTACTTATCCTGTCTACTGCTATGCTAATTTGTTTTTTAGATGCAGCATAAGATATTCTTATACAATTTGGATTTCCAAATGCATCACCAGTGACAGTAGCTACTAATGCTTTTTCTAATAAAAACATAGACATGTCAGAAGCATTACAAATTTTAAAACCTTTAATTGTTTTTCCAAAATAATATGAAATATCAGGAAAAACATAAAAAGCTCCATCAGGAACATTACATTTAAAGCCTTTTATATTATTTAATAAGCTAAGAATTAGGTCTCTTCTTGATTTAAATTCATCAACCATATATTTAATTTTTTTAGGTTTTTCATTCAAAGCAGTAATAACAGCTCTTTGTGCAATACAATTAGCTCCACTAGTAACTTGACCTTGAATTTTATTACAAGCTCGAGCCAACCATTCTGGACCACCAATATATCCTATTCTCCATCCTGTCATTGCAAATGCTTTTGAAACACCATTGACTGTTATTGTTCTTTCTCTAATTTTGTCAAAAGTTCCTATACTTATATGACTTTCCTTATAGTTTATATGTTCATAAATTTCATCTGAAACAATAAAAATATTCTTGTAGGGTTCCAAGATATTAGCAATTTTTTCAAGTTCTAACTTAGAATAAACAGATCCACTTGGATTACAAGGAGAACTAAACCAAATCATTTTTGTTTTGTCTGAAATAGCAGATTTTAGTTGTTCTTCTGTCATTTTAAAATTATTTTTTATGTCAGTTTTGATTTCAACCGGCACTCCACCTTTTAACTTTATAATATCAGCGTAACTTACCCAATAAGGACATGGTAGAATCACTTCATCCCCAGGATTTATTAAAGCTGATGCAATATTATATAAAGCTTGCTTAGCACCAGTAGAAACAACTATTTGAGAGGGGGAAAAAGTTAATTTATTATCTCTTTTAAATTTATTTATTATTGCTTTTTTTAAATCAATGTATCCGTCAACAGGTGTATAAGAGTTGTAATTTTCATCAATGGCTTTTTTTGCTGCATCTTTTATAAAATCAGGGATATTAAAATCTGGTTCACCTAAACTAAGTCCAATAACATCTTTTCCTTCAGATCTTAATTCTCTAGCTTTTGCAGCCATTGCTAATGTCTGAGAAGTTGCTAAATTTTTTACTCTATCAGATAATTTTTTTCCCATTTTTAAAATATTCGTTTCAAAAATAATACATAGACTTAATTATTAAAATTATTGTTTACAATATCATACTTTTGTTTAATAACTTTTGAAAATGAATATAATACGTGAAAAATTTCCTGATTTGAATGAAACCCAAATCGATCAGTTTTCCAGATTAAAAAAATTATATGAATTTTGGAACAATAAAATAAACTTAATTTCTAGAAAAGATATTGAAAATATATATATAAGACATGTACTTCATTCATTAGTTATTGCAAAATTTGTAACCTTCAGTAAGGGAACTACTGTGTTAGATTTAGGCACAGGTGGTGGATTTCCAGGAATACCTTTGTCTATCGTTTTCCCTGATTGTAATTTTATTCTGGTAGACAGTATTAAAAAGAAAATTATAGTTGTTAATAATATTGTAAAGGAATTAGGTTTAAAAAATGTACGATCTAAATGGTCAAGAGCTGAAAATTTAAATTTTAAATGTGATTTTTTAGTTACAAGAGCAGTCGCTAAAATTCCCAAAATAATAGAGTGGTCTAGAGATAAATTTAATATAGATTCTATTAATAATATACCAAACGGAATAATTGCTTTAAAAGGAGGGGATATTGAAAAAGAATTAAGTGATATAAAACAAAAAAAAATAGTTGAAATCAAAAATATTTTTGATAACAACTATTTTTTCGATAAGAAGATAGTTTATATACCTACAACTTCTTGATTTATCTAACTCTTAGTTTGAATGTCTTTATTCCGGTATTAGTTTCGACTTTAATAAAGTAAATTGATGTTGATAAAGAACTTAGATTAACTTGGTGACTATTATCATCAATAGTTTCATCAATTATTTTTTGACCAAGAATATTATAAATCTGTATATTTTGCAATATTTCATCAGAGTTAATATTCAAAATATTGTTTAGATAATTATAATAATATTTAAAATTCAATATTTCATTTTGGTTAAAACCTAAAGTACCCTCAACTTTAAATGCATCAGTTTGTAGAACAAATGAGTCATTTCCAATATAATGAATTGCTATTCTGATATTTTGACCTTCATATTCTGATAAGTCAAATTCATATGTTGTCCAATCAGTTGGCGCCTCAATATATGCTCCATCAGAAATTACTGTGAAATCATTGTAATCAGTGCTATTTCCAACAGCTATCTGAAATCTTTCTAATCCATACGTGTCATTAACAGACTTTGCCTTGAGTGTTAATACAGGTGATGTAATTCCAGATAGTGAAAATTCAGGACTTATTAACCAGTCGTCATTTGGAATTGTAGTTCCGTTAGCTCCTGATGCTACAAAATAAAGTCCTTGATCACCTTCATATGTATCCCATTCTGGGACAGGAGATCCTGTAGTGGTAGCAAGTTCATCATTGTAAATGATACCAGTACCAACATAACTTTCATTTTCAAAATCAACATCATTTGCACCCCAAGTCGTTCCTCCGTCTAAGTCATACATTATCCAATCACCTATTTCGCTTATAATAAACGCATCATAACATTCAAAATTATCTCTCCAGGCAATTGGTAATTCATAATTATCTGGACAATTAGTTTCTTCTTGACTAACAATATTTATGGTGACAGAGTCATTTGAAATATCTTCATCATTCATTAATGAACTTCCGGCAGAGATTTCATAATCTCCAACAACAGAGAAGTCATATGTGTTATTAAACGTATAAATAGTTTCTTGACCCGAAATAATTGTTTCATTAATAGTTTCAATAACTTGATCACCACCGTTTACTTGGTAGTAAACATCAAAATTAGAAATTGCATCAATTCCAAAATTTCTAACAGTTATTATTATGTTTTCAGAATTTGATAAAACCCCACTTTCAGGCGAATCAATACTAAGTATTCCTGAGTCTAAATTGTTTGATGCTGGTTCACAACTTGGAGGAATAGAAAAATCTTCTATTTGATCGGTTCTATCATCTGCATCACCTTGATCAGCTAGATATCCAAGACCTCTTATTGCAAATACGTTCCATATTAAACATTCATTTACTCCATCATTTGTTAACTCATCAGCTAATAAAATAGCATCTCTCATATCAACAAATCCTGCACTACAAGGGGATAATTTTAAACCATCAATTACAAGCTGCATTACTTTATTATTTCCTCCTGTACCATTTAACAGATCCGAATCAAATCCATATTCATCTATAAATGCCCATGTAAGATCCCAAAGCATAGTAGCAAACACAAAACCAACTCCGTGAGGTTGACTTACAGCAGCTGTATTATTTGAGTCAGCATAAGTATAATTATTAACAGAAAAATCAGGTGAATATGGAGCATTTCTTATTCCAGTTCCGTTAGGGCTTTGTCCAGCAGAATATGTTGCAACTCCTCTTGGTACAGACGGAGAGTCATTATCTCCTAAAGTAATCATAAGTCCAAACCAGTCAGAAAAACCTTCTCCTTGTTGCTCAGCATTTTGCATACATCCAGCAGCTTGGGCACCACCCATTAATCTGTTTGAAATCCCATGACCATATTCATGGGCTATAATTTCATTGTCCAGATCAGAATCTGTATAATTTGATGCATTAATAAGTGAAGCATTTATAATATTACCTTGTTGAAGTTGAGCAATTAAAGCATTTCCGTCTGTTTGACTGATCATTATTGACGGAATTGTTACACTTGCTCCATCTGCCCCAGCACCCATAGTAATTGGCCCACCAGCAACGTTATTAACCATAATAACTGCAATAGCACCAGCATTTTCTGCCGAAAGAATTTTTGATCCAAATTCACAAATACCTCTTTTAATAACTACAATCTTACCGTTTAGGTCAGTAGGGTTAATAATATTATCACATGCATCATGAACATCTGGTGCAGAATCATATAAGAGTGCTAATTCACCTACCAATGGAGTTTCATCAGGGAGTGATTCTCCAAAACCAGCAGGTTGACCAGTATACTCACCAGCTAAACTACCGTCTAGAATTGTTAAAGGTTCTCCTGCAGGGCCGCTCCATAAAAACATTGTCATTTGAGGATTTTGTCCGTCAGGAGGCGTGCCAAAACTAGCATTATTAAAGCCACTTCCATCTTGGCCATCTGCATTTACACTATCACCTCCGAATCCACCGTTTCCGTAATTGTTTTCTTGAAAATTACCACTAGCTTCATCAAATCCGTACTTATACCAAATATCATGCATCATATTATTTATATAAAATAAATTTGTTAACGACGCATCCATATAATCAGAGGGTTGTTGATCTAAATCAGCTTCAAAGTCAAAGTTTAATTCTGAACCGCCATCAGGTGAGTAATCTGTTCCAGAGAGACTACCATCTCCTTCGTCATCCTCCTTTGCGTATACATTATTACCTCTAGTAATTGTATATTCTGGACCTTCTATACCGTCTATATCATGCCATCCAAAAGGAGAAGCCTCTGGATCTGCTGGTTCATTTAATAATTCAAATGGTCCATGATTTGGACTTGGAGTTGGCAGAGGAACTACCCTGTATACTGAACCATCATTGATTATTGATTCCTTTTCAATTACCTTATGTTTATGGGTATATTTTTTATCGTTGAATTTTGTATCAAATTCGCAATTAACAATCCAGTTTTCTGTTTTTAATATTTCACCTGAGTTGGCATCAACAAAAATATCATACCAGTTTTTGTGATCAGTAGTTATAAAATTGAAGTTCCAGCATAGTTTAAGTTTATTATCATACTTTAAATAAATAAGCTTTGATTCAATATTATATGGATTTGTATGTGTCCAGCCGTTTGGTGAGTTTTTATAACTGTTAATATTTAATTTGTATAAAGCTTTTTGTATTGCAACATGATTATCGATTTTAGCTTCTTTTAATGAAGATTCTCCTAGTTTTTCATCTACAAATCTGTTTTTGAATGATTTTATTTCACCGTTTTTAATAGACATTGTAGAAATTGCATTATGAACCTCGATGTTGTTAAACTTTTGCTGTACATAATAAACATCATAATTTGGATTTGATTCAACAAAGCTCTTAATAAAATATTGTTTTTGAGTTAACAAAAGATTTTCACTAAGGTAATTGTCAATTCTAGATTTATTTTTTTCTTGAGAAAAAAGTGAACCAGAAAAAACAATCAATATTAGTATTGATATGTTAGTTTTATTTATCATTTTAGTTTTTTTATTTTTCTAAAAAATCATACCTGTAATTTGTTGGCGTCAAAAAAGTCTCCTTAATTAATCTTGGAGATACCCATCTTAATAAATTGAGCATACTTCCAGCTTTATCATTTGTTCCTGAACCTCGCGCGCCACCAAAAGGTTGCTTTCCAACAACTGCACCTGTTGGCTTGTCATTAATATAAAAATTTCCAGCTGAATTTTTAAGTACTTTTGTAGCCTTTTCTATTATATACCTATCACTAGCAAGAATCGCACCAGTTAATGCATATTCACTGGTATTATCAACTAAATTGAGAGTTTCTTCAAATTTAGAATCATCATAAACATATATGGTCATTACAGGACCAAAAATTTCCTCTCTCATTGTAATGTAATTTGGTTCTTTAGCTAAAATTACAGTAGGTTCAATAAAGTAACCATTTGTTTTATCATAATTACCACCGATAATAATTTCAGCATCAGCACTTGATTTTGCATTTTCAATATAATTAGCAATTTTATCAAATGATTTTTCATCTATAACAGCCGTAATAAAATTTTCTAAATTTTCAGGCGATCCCATTGAGATAGATTTTAAATCATCAACTAATAGTTTTTTTACGTCTTTCCAGATACTTTCAGAAATATAACCTCTTGAGGCTGCACTACATTTTTGTCCTTGGAATTCAAAGGCTCCTCTAGTAATTGCAGTAGCCACTTGTTTTGAATTTGCAGACATGTGAGCAATAATAAAATCTTTACCACCAGTTTCACCTACAATTTTTGGATATGTATTATACTTTGAAATATTATTTCCAATTGTTTTCCAAAAACTGTTAAAAACCGATGTAGATCCGGTAAAATGTAATCCGCTAAAATTATTGTTTGATAAAACTTTTTCAGTAATCAGAGAGGCATTTCCGTATACAGCATTAATAACTCCGGGTGGAAGACCAGCTTCTTTTAAAACATCAATAATAATTTTGGCTGAATAAATTTGCGTACTACTAGGCTTCCATAACACTACATTTCCAAGCATCGCCATACATGTTGGTAAGTTTCCAGCTATAGCTGTAAAGTTAAACGGAGTTACTGCATAAACAAAGCCTTCTAAAGGACGATATTCAACTCTGTTCCAAGCTTCACTATCACTTGATGGTTGATTACTGTATATTTTGGTAATATA
>Ga0115012_10002027_pt1 | contig 11764 bp, 11 predicted proteins | sample TroAtlMetagenome_FD_88706 | JGI IMG/M metagenome (GOLD analysis project Ga0115012, IMG submission 88706) | Marine eukaryotic phytoplankton communities from Atlantic Ocean - Tropical Atlantic ANT10 Metagenome | ecosystem: Environmental > Aquatic > Marine > Oceanic | place: Tropical Atlantic...
AGATGCAAATGCAGCTTTAGCAACACTTACGTACACCCGGGGGGCGGTAGGGAGTGACACTCTTGAGGTATCGCTGATTGGGGCAGGTGAAGTGTTTTTCCCAGAGAACAACCATCTCTATGAATACATTGCGAGTGCGGGGGACTGGTATGCAGCAAATATCGCAGCGTCAAACTTGACTCGATATGGAGCGACTGGCTACCTGGCTACAATTACTTCTCAAGAAGAAAATGATTTTGCAGCTGCGAGACTTACGAACGCTGGATGGATGGGGGCGAGTGATGCTTCAAGTGAAGGGGTGTGGCAGTGGGTGACTGGACCTGAATCTGGTACACAGTTTTGGTCTGGAAATGATTCTGGCGCTCCTTTTGGCGGCAACTACGCCAACTGGGCAACCGGAGAACCAAATGATTCAAATAGTAATGAAGACTGCGCACAGTTCTTGTCTGGCGGTTCAGGTCAATGGAATGATTTGCCGTGTTCGGGATCAAGTCTTCCGGGTTATGTTGTAGAGTTTGGAGCGTCAGGTGACATGCCATCAGTGGTCGCTAAAAACGTAGACATCGTCACAGTTGATTCGCCAACTATCGATACACTAGTGCCAGCTGATAATGCTACAAACGTGAATGGTGCTGATGATATTGTAATCACGTTTTCTGAAGCGGTTTCCATAGGGACTGGTACAGTTGCTCTGTATCGTGCTGACGACGACACATTGTTTGAGAGTATCCCTGTCGCAAGTGCTTACATCACTGGGAGTGGAACAGCAGAAATCACTATTAATCCAAGTGTAGATTTGGAAGATATGACTGAATACTACATTCAGATTACTCATACCGCGTTTGAGAATGCGAGTAACGTCGCTTATCTGGGTATTGCTGACTCGACCACCTGGAGCTTTACTACCGGAGATTACACGAAACCCGTATTCAGTAATTTTGCTGTTCTGACTGAACGCGATTCTGCGACTGTGAGCTGGAATACAGATGAAATAGCTTCTTCAAAAATTGTATACGGAGTTGAAAATACGACTGATTTTTCTACTTCAGAAATAAATACTACTCCGCGGGTAGTAAGTCACCAGGTTGCACTTAGTGGTCTCAGTAAGTGCACAGAGTATTCATATCAGGCAATTGGAGTTGATAGTTCAATCAATACGAACACTGCCACATCGTCGGTGCAGACGTTTACTACACAAGGGTGTTCTTCAGGCAGTTCGGCTACTCGGTCGAGAGTACGAACTCCTGTAGCTGTAAATACAGCTACAGAGGAAGAAGAGACAAATCTTCAGAGTTTGTGGAGCGAGGGAAAAATCGTTGACGCAGTAGCATTGCTACAAAACAACCCCGGCGAGAGTGAAGAGGATTTGCGGCTAGCGATTGAAATTCTTCGTTCGTATGTAGAGCAGCTGCAAGGTGGTCAGGAAGTAATACTAACAACTGACAGTATCGAGGTGAGAGACCTGTCGCTCGGTACGACTGGTGAAGATGTAAAGTTACTGCAAGAGGTATTGATTCGTGAGTCAGTCGGGCCAGCTGCTGCAGAGCTTTCAAGAGTTAATGCAACAGGGTACTTTGGCACGTATACTAAAAATGCGTTAGGCGAATACCAGCTCAACAATGGGATTGTTCCATACACTGGATACTTTGGTGTGTTAACCAGAAATCAAATGAAACAAACTGAGGTGTCAGGATTGTGGTGGAAATAGTGTTGGAATATATCCAGCCCGCAACGCTGCGAAGTTGCAGCCAGTAGACGCTCTACGGTCAGAATAGGAGGTCTGGTGTAATCTAAAAAACGCACTCCGCTCCTGTGGTTCGTGAGTGGTCTGTGTGACTTGATATACTGAAAGAATGAATAAAAAACTCACTACTGACTTCAGGCATCGATTGCCCACAGACATGGCAGTTGTTTTACAGAAAAATAGTGAAGTATATGAAATCTGGAAAGGGCTCACACCACTAGCGCGCAATGAGTGGATTTGCTGGGTAACCATTGGCAAAAAAGCTGAGACCAGAGAAAAGCATCTAAAGCAGTTGGTTGGAGATTTGCAGAAAGGGAGGCGACGACCGTGTTGCTGGCCGGGCTGTCCGCACCGAAGACCGAGTGCGCAAAAATGGTTTGAGAAAAATAAACAGTGATAGTGGACGAGAGTCTCCAAAACTAATTCAAATGATTTGCAATAATGCAGATACTTGGTAGTATAACAATCGCAAATGATTTGCGTTACTGAGTAATTTTTATATATGATTTTTGAAGCATTATTAGCAGCTGGACTAATCGCCGCAACCTCAATGATTGGGGTATTCTTTTTTGGGAATTCTAAGCGTCTGCACGGGGCTCAAAAATACGTAGTTCCTGTTGCTGTTGGGGTATTTTTGAGTTTGGTATTGTACGAACTGATTCCGGAAACACTTGAGCTGTCACCTGAGTTTGGTGGTATTGCGGTGGCGTTTGGGTTTATTTCTTTTTACGTATTGGCGAACTATCTCCATAAGCGCTACCACCATCTTGAAGCTGATGAGTGTGACCGAAAAGGTGCCGCCTCACTGATGTTGATTGGCGACAGTGTGCACAACATCGCCGATGGTGTCATCCTCGGTAGTGCGTTTATGATTAATCCAGCTGTTGGGTTTGCTACTGCTATTGGTTTGGCATTGCATGAAATACCGCAAGAGATAGTTGAGTTTGGTGTGCTTGTACGGGCTGGCTACAGCAAGTCACAGGCCGCACTGTTTAATCTTTTGTCTGCCAGTAGCATTGTGCTCGGAACGGTACTTATTTTTTTCGTAGCCGAACATGCAGCTGATTTTATTTGGATTATTACCGGAGTAGCAGCTGGGAACCTGCTCTTTTTGGCGGCGAGCGATTTGTTGCCCCGTATTCACGGTAATCTAAAAAATTACGGAAACATTTGGCACGCTACACTGTCTATCGTATTGGGCTTTGTTATTATGACGGGAGTGATTACTTGGACACATGAACACTTTGGACACGGAGAGGGAGTGCATGACGAACATGAGATGGAGCATGGGCACTAATTAGTGAGCGAGTGCGACACAAATGAGTTTTGTGTTTGGGGGTAAATGAGGCGCGAGCGTAGCTCGCGCCTCATTTAATGTCGCACCGGTAGTGACTACATCATCCAGCAGGATAATGGTGCGTTGTGAAATATTTTTCATTGCAGCTTGATCGCAGCTAAAAATACCTTGGCTGTTTTGTAAACGTTCAGTTCTGGTGAGGGTTGTTTGTGGCACAGTTTCGACTGAGCGCTCCAGCACAGCTTCTGTGTGTTGAAAGTTACTTTGACGCAATACACTTAAAACCTGATTGTGTCCCCGTTGATGCAGGCGCTTTTTCCCGAGCGGGACAGGGATAAAACACACAGCTTCAAGATTCTTTTTTGTCACCCAGCGACTAAGACAGTCAGCCAAAATAACTTGAGCGTGAAGGTTGTTGTAAAATTTATTTTCGCGAATGGCGGCGTTGATAATCGGATTGGTGTATTCGCTGCAGCAGAACACTCCCTCAAAGCAGGTGTCAGAAAGGGGAGTGTCTTCAGGGTGGTGGGTACGAAGAGTCAGTTCTGATTCCCGTGGCGGAAAAATGACATCTAAGAGTTTATGCAGTATCTGCTTCATTGGTCTTAAGTATACGCGAACTGACGTGATAGAATAAATTACATAATTTATGAAATTTCTTGACTCGATAGTTTCATCTCTACAAACCGCGAATGTTTCGTCAGATAGTGTTGTCGGTATCGACATCGGTTCTTCTTCAATGAAAGTAGTTGAGCTGAAATACAACAAAGGTGTAATTACGCTTTCTACGTACGGAGAGGTTCAGCTTGGTCCATACAATGATAGAGAAATTGGCGAGTCAGTAAATCTCGACACCAATAAAGAACAAGAAGCACTGGTTGATATTATTCGCGAGTCTGCCGTTAAGGCAAGAAACGCAGTGTTCGCTATGCCACTTTCTTCAAGTTTTGTGACAAATGTGAGTATTGAGGCTGATGGTGACGCAGACCTCTCTTCACTTGTCCGAATTGAAGCGCGAAAAGTAATCCCAGCATCACTGAGTGAAATTACCCTCGATTGGGCGGAAGTGGAAATGACCAAGACAGAACAGGCAGCAGAAAACAATAAACGAAATGTTCTCATCGCTGCTATTCAAAACTCTGCTCTCGAGCGCTTCAAGGTATTGATGCAGTTTGCTGGCTTGGTTAAGCCACCAACAGAAATCGAATGCTTCAGTGCCATCCGAAGTCTCTTTGTGAGTGAGGAAGAAGATATTGCAATTATTGATATTGGTGCCGTCTCTGCCAAGCTCTACATTGCGCGAAAAGGACTGCTTATGCGTATGCACCGTATTCGTGCAGGAGGGGCAGTAGCATCAAAGCAGATTGCTCAGGTGTTGGATGTCGACTTTGAAACAGCCGAACAACTAAAATATGTCGCAGACCGAGACGCCGACACTTTTGCAGACCTAAAACGTGCTCACGACAGTAGCTACGATCGAGCGTTTCGAGAATTTCGTCAAGTGCTCGCGGAGTACGAAGAAAAAACTGGCATCACACTTGGCTCAGTATATTTGTCAGGGGGAGGGGCTTTGTTCCCTGGTATTGATAGTTATCTATCGAAAGCGATTGATCGGGAAGTTGTGTTGGCAAACCCGTTCTCAAAAGTGGCCTACCCAGCTTTCATGGAAGATATCATGGAAGAGATTGGTCCATCATTTACAGTTGCGCTCGGAGCAGCTCTCCGCTCATTTGAGTAGAGTGTCCACAGTGTGGTTGCGTTTTAATCAACAAAGACACGTATAATAAAAGTATGCAAGGTTCTTCAGACAATTCGTTCATTCCAAAGCGCGGAGCAGCCAAAAGGAAACAAATAGGTGGTTCGCGCCAAATTTATATATTTACGTACATCAGTTACATATTGATGTTTGCAACGCTCCTTTCTTCTGGGGGAGTGTATTTGTATGCGCAGTACATTAACGGTCAGCTGGATTCAGAAATTGAATCACTAAACGCAGAAATCGGTAGCTTTAGCCAAGCTGACATGGAGCGGGTAACTCAGTTTGATTTACGCCTTACTCAAGCGAAAGATCGTTTAGACAATAGTGTGTCAGTGGCTTCTATTTTTGAAGCGTTACAGTCAGCTACTATTGATACAGTTCAGATTGAGTCGCTTACTATGGAACGTGAAGGGGACGAGCAGTTTGTTGTCGATGCTCTCGTGCAAACAAACTCATTTGACTCTACTATTTTCCAGCGCGGTGTGTTCATGAGAAACGAGACTATTCAAACGGTTGATATTTCTGAAGTGCAGAATGTTCTGGCAACTGAAGATGTAGAGGGCTTGGGGGTCGCAACCAAACCAGTGGTGTCATTCAAGGCCTTGCTGGAAATTCCACTGGATGATGTCTTGGCTCAACCCCAGCGCTACCAAATCATTCAAGAAAATGAGGCACAAGAGAGTGAGATTCGAGACGATGTTCAGGAAAACCAAGTAAGCGAAGAGGGGAGTGAAAATGATGCATCTGTTACTAGCGATAACGAAGCTGCATTATGATGTCAAAAAATATATTCATCCAGATTGCTATGATTGCCATCTCAGTTGGTATTATCTTAACTTTCGTTGAGCCTACGTTTAGCAAAATTGGCGACCTGCAAGATGATATTGTGGTCTACCAGACTGAGCAACAGAAGGTTTCTGGAGTAAACGCGCAACTAGCTTCGCTTATAAACACGCTCGACAATATCGCACCTGATGACCAAAGAAGATTGTTGGCCTATATGCCAGATGAGGTAGACACAATCAGCGTCGTTCGTGATTTGTCTCTCATTTCTGACAATGCTGGGGTCGAGTACATTTCTGCTGTAGCTGCTGGAGAAGGAGTGTCAGCTGATGAGCGTGAAGTTGAGGTTGTGTCAGACTTTGTAGAGCCAAAAGAATACATCTTTACTTTGTCAGTCGAAGGAGGTTACGACCAACTAAAGAATTTATTCATGCTCCTGGAGCAAAATAATTACCCACTTGAAGTTAAGACAGTGTCTGTGCAAAAAGCAGAGAGTGGACTACTGGCTGCAGAAATTACTATGTCAGCCTATGCGCATGCAGCCGAGAGCGACTTAAATCAAGAAATAGAATTTTAGTATGGGAAAAATAATCACAAATCTAGTCATCATTCTTGGGTTCATCACTGTAGCATTTGTTGGCTACTACATCTTTGTGCAGCAAAATGGAACAGTGTTGGAATTTAGCTCGAACGAACAAACGATGCAAAATATGCTTAATAACACACAAGTGTTTATTTCTCGCAGACAAGCTTTGGATAAAGTTGAGCTGACCTCAGCACTCTCTTTCTTCGACGACGAAAGATTTCGTTCACTTCGCTCTTTTTCAACCCCAATTGAGGATAGACCAGTTGGTCGAGAAAATCCGTTTGAAACAGCTATCGTTCCAAATAATGAAGAGGTAAATAATTAGTCTTATATGAATCCATTGGAGACCCTCAGAAATCAGCCAGGGATTGACGGCGCTTTTGTTGATACGATCGTAAATAAGATGCAGGAAACTGGTCAGTCACTCGAGTCAGCTCTTTTGACTTCAGGTATGAGTCCGACAGAGGTGCGGGATTTTTTTGCTCAATACTTTCAGATTCCGAGCTTTGATATTCCGGAAGGTTTTACGGTAACGCAACAAGTTCTTAATTTTATTCCAGAGGATTCAGCTGCTCACTACCGAATGGTGCCGCTGGTGATAGAGGACGAGGTTTTGGTTGTGGGGGTAAACAACCCCGATGATTTAAAGATGCGTGAAGCGCTAAACTTCATCAGTACAAAACATAATATTCCGTACCGATTAGTTTTCTTACTTGATGCCGATGTGGCACGCATTCGCAAGTTTTATGAAAACCTGGAAGGTGACGTTGGTGATGCTCTGGAAACACTAGAGACAGAGCTTGATGCGGAGATTGCCGCGAGTATTGAAGAGAGTTCCGGCCAGTCACAGCAATCAATGGAACATATTGAAGAGGATGCGCCAGTGACGAAAATCGTGGCTACTATTTTGCGCTACGCAGTAGATGGAAGCGCATCAGATATTCACATTGAACCAAGTCCGGCGAAAGTGGGTGTGCGGTTCCGAGTCGACGGAACACTAGCAACAAGTTTGGAGTTACCGAAAAATGTACACATGGCTGTGGTGGCTCGAGTAAAAATTCTTTCCTCGATGCGACTAGACGAACGAAGAAAACCTCAGGACGGTCGATTCTCTGCGACGTTTGATGATAGAAAAATCGATTTTCGAGTCTCGGTATTGCCAACCAATCACGGCGAGAAGGTTGTAATGCGTATCTTGGACACGAGTAAAGGTGTTCGTTCGTTGCAAGAAAGTGGTATTTCTCCAAACAATCTCGAAATTATCAAACGTGTCGTAAAAGAGCCGTATGGGATTATTCTTATCTCAGGTCCAACCGGTTCAGGTAAGTCGACCACCCTGCGAGGGATGATTCAGGAAGTAGATACTCTTACTGAGAATGTGATGTCACTAGAGGATCCGGTTGAGTACAACATGGATGGAGTGAGTCAGTCTCAGGTACGTCCGGAGATTGGGTACACATTTGCAAAAGGATTACGTGCCGCTTTGCGTCAAGACCCCGATATTATTATGGTGGGGGAGATTCGAGATAAAGAAACTGCACAGTTGGCTATTCAAGCTGCCTTGACCGGTCACTTGGTGCTTTCAACTATTCACACCAACAACTCTGTCGGGGTGATTCCGCGATTGATTGATATGGGTGTCGATCCGTATCTGATTGCGCCAACTTTGAAGATGGCAATCGCGCAAAGACTCGCTAAAACACTCTGTCCAGGAACGGGGCGTGAAGAAGAAATTGATAAAAGTGTTGAGATGCGGATGCAAGCAGCGTTTAAAACGCTACCTGAAAAGTACAAACATATTATTCCGCAGAGTCGAACAATGCTTCATCCTGAACCGACTCCAGGTTGCTCAACTGGATATCGTGGGAGAACAGCGGTAACAGAAGTTCTGGAAATAGATGAAGAAATGCAAGAGCTTATTTTGAAAAATGCATCAGAAGAAGAGTTCCTACAAGTGGCTCGAAAGAAAGGATTTATTACTATTCAAGAAGACTCCATTATCAAAGCACTCAACCATGAGATACCGTACGAAGAAATGAATGTGTTTGGAAGTCAGCTTGGTTCTGAGGAGGATGAAGTAACAGATTTTTCTTCTGTCGATAACCTGCAGGAATTTGAGATTGCAGAGGCTATAATGGAAGATGATGAAGTTACTACTAATTGACGATGATGCGTTTTTGCGTGATATGTACGCAATTAAATTTTCTGAGAGTGGTTACGATGTGCACGTGGCAGAGAGTGCTGGTGTTGCACTCTCAAAGATTGAGGCAGATCCTCATTTTGAAATAATCTTATTGGACATGATTATGCCAGTTATGTCAGGAACCGATTTGATTAAAGAAATTAAAAGTCGGTTTCCAGAAATGGATGCCAAATGTATTGTTCTCTCAAACCAGGGTCAACAAGAAGACATTAACGAAGCAATGGAGGTAGGAGCAGTCGGGTATATTGTAAAGGCTGAAGCGGTCCCGAGTGATGTAGTTAAAAAAGTAGAAGCCTTATCTAAAAAATAAAGTTCATTATGTCAGCAGTTGATTACAAAAGAGAACTCGGAGCGTTGATTGATTTAATTATTCAAGAAAAAGCCTCTGACTTACACTTATCATTTGGAGCTCACCCATTGATTCGAGTTTCTGGTACCTTGATTCCGTTGGTGAAAAAACCAATCCTGAACGCTGCTGACCTCAAGGGGTTTGCGGAAGTATTGATGAGAGAAGATCAGTATAAAAAATATACTTCGTTTACAGAGGTAGATTTTTCTTACGAAAATACAAACGGCGTTCGTTTTCGAGGAAACGCCTTCCACCAACGGGGACAGATGGGGGTAGCATTGCGATTGATTCCAAACGTTGTTCGTAATTTTGAAGAGCTCAATCTGCCGCCGATTCTTGAAAGTTTCACTCAGCGTTCACAAGGGTTCTTTTTGTGTGTAGGTCCAGTTGGTCAAGGGAAGTCGACCACCTTGTCAGCCATGGTGAATGTAATCAATAAAACCCGTGCTGAACATATCGTGACGATTGAAGATCCGATTGAATATATTTATCAAGAAGAAAAATCTCTGATTGATCAAAGAGAAATTGGGATTGATTCAGAAAACTTTCAAACTGCTCTGAATGCTACGTTCCGACAAGACGTAGACGTTATCTTGGTTGGAGAAATGCGAAATGTGGAAACCATCTCAGCCGCAGTGACTGCTGCGGAGACTGGGCACTTGGTCTACTCGACACTGCATACCAACGATGCAGCGCAGACAATTAGTCGAATTGTGGATTCTTTCCCGGGGAGTCAGCAAGACCAAATCCGTGTACAGCTAGCTTCTTCGTTGATTGCTATTTTTTCTCAGCGTTTGATTCCGCATATTGCTGGAGGTCTTGTGCCGGCCTATGAACTTTTAATTAACAACACTGCCGTCAGTAACCTGATTCGTGAAAATCGTATTCATGAAATTCCGTCTGTAATCGAGACTGGGTTGGAGCAGGGAATGATTGATATGAATCGCTCACTTGCCCGGCTGGTGCAAAACGGTGACATTACAGTGGAAAATGCCTTCACATACGCTTCAAACCCGAAAGGTTTAGAACGTCTAATATAATAAAACGCTATGCTCTTCAATTACAAAGCAATCGATAATACCAACATTAACCGCGAAGGAACGGTTGAGGCTCCGTCTGTAGATGCGGCTATTTCTGCAGTGCAAAAGCGAGGGTACACGTTGCTGTCGATTGATGAAGCTGGGTCCAGTGCCGGCATCATGAGTGTATTAAACGTAGAGTTTACGTTTTTCCAGTCTGTTTCGAATAAAGATGTGGTTATTTTGTCTCGACAAATCTCTACATTGTTTCAAGCTCAAGTGTCTCCGCTGCGAATTTTCCGACTCTTGTCTGCTGAAGTTGAGAATCCACTCCTGCAAACAACACTGAATCAGGTGGTGGAGGATTTGCAGGCTGGAAGTTCGATTTCTCGTGCTCTGGCTGCTCACCCAAAAATATTTTCTTCGTTCTATGTAAACCTGGTGAAAGCCGGTGAAGAGTCTGGTTCATTGGAAAAGTCTTTTGATTATTTGGCAGACTACCTTGATCGCCAATACGAAACTATCGCCAAAGCAAAAAATGCTTTGGTGTACCCAGCCTTCGTGGTCGGAGTCTTTATTCTTGTTATGGTTGCCATGTTGACCATGGTGATTCCAAATATTGCGACTATTTTGACCGAGTCTGGGCAAGAGTTGCCAATTTATACCAAGATTGTAATCGGTCTTTCTGACTTCTTAGTAAATTTCGCTGGTTTGATTTTAATCGCGATTGCGGCTGGGGTAATTGCCATGTGGAAGTTCTTGCAAACTGATGTGGGTCGGCGCTCAAAAGATGAGTTTATTATCTCTATTCCATATCTCGGAGACTTGCAACGCAAGCTGCTCTTGACTCGTATTTGTGACAACATGGCTACCATGCTTGGGAGTGGGATTTCGATTGTACAAGCCCTAGAGGTAACTGCTGATGTGGTAGACAATCTCGTCTACAAAGAAATTATCCTAGCGTCCTTGTCAGAAGTGAAAGGCGGACGTTCCTTTGCTGAGTCTATTTCAGAATACCCAGAGATTCCAGGAGTGCTCGCGCAGATGGCAAAGGTAGGAGAGGAGACGGGGAGTCTCGGAAATATCTTGACCACCCTGGCCAACTTTTACCGACGTGAGGTAAACAATGCTGTGGATACACTCATCGGTCTGATTGAGCCAGCCATGATTGTGGTGCTTGGTCTGGGAGTGATGGTCTTATTGGCGTCAGTATTGATGCCAATCTACAACCTGACGAGTGCGTTCTAATGCAAGTCATTAGGGTCTTCACAGAGTTTTCTGGATAAGAAAAATATGAGCGATGCTCATATTTTTTTGTTACTTTTCCCCAGGGAATAAATTATTGAATTTGTAAAGTCGTATAATAAAGATACGTCTCGTACAACGTGACTGAGTCATTTGAGATACGCAGCTGATATCTCAAATGTCCATTAAGAATAAATATATTTAATTATGAAAAAAACATTACAACGAGGTTTTACACTCATCGAGCTCCTCGTCGTTATCGCTATCATCGGTATTTTGGCAGCGGTAGTGATTGGTTCATTGAACGATGCCCGAAGTGGAGGTCAAAATGCTTCTATCCAGCAATCAATGGCGAACGTACGTTCACAGGCTGAGTTGGTGTACAACAGTAGTAATTACTCTTACTCAACAGTGTGTACTGATGAGCGGGTAACTGATTTGTTGCAAGCTTCACTTGATGTGATTAACGGTACTGGAGCAATCAACGCTACTTCACCAGCGTGGTCAACAACAACTCCAAGTAGTCGTTCAGTAGCGTGTCAAAGTCTTGATACAGAATGGGTAGCGATGGCGCCTCTTGCAGCTGGAGATGGATTTTGGTGTGTAGATAGTACCGGATTCTCAGGAGCTACTACAACTGACCAAACATTCAGTGCGTCAAACATGGACTGTCGATAGTCAGTCTCAGTAACGTTTTAAAAAAGCACCTTCGGGTGCTTTTTTGTTGGTAATAGTTCAGATTTCTAGACGAGGGTTATTGTACAATAAACATATGCAGC
>Ga0115012_10002029_pt1 | contig 11760 bp, 9 predicted proteins | sample TroAtlMetagenome_FD_88706 | JGI IMG/M metagenome (GOLD analysis project Ga0115012, IMG submission 88706) | Marine eukaryotic phytoplankton communities from Atlantic Ocean - Tropical Atlantic ANT10 Metagenome | ecosystem: Environmental > Aquatic > Marine > Oceanic | place: Tropical Atlantic Ocean...
CCGTTTTTGTTGGTGAACAGCCGGTAGCGCGCGAGTTTCCCTTTGGACGCTTTTTCACCCAGTTTCCGGCAGTTGGGCGCTTTGGGTTGGTCTTTCCAGCGGGGCGGGGGCAGGTAGGGGAAGTGCGGGTCGGCGTAGTGCACCCACAGGTACAACGGCTTCGCCGTTGCGGCCTTCACCTGGGTCAAGGCGATGTCCGTCAGGGTGTCGGCGGGGCTGTCGTGGTGGACTTCGAAATGGCCGAAGCCCAAGTCCATGTTTTGCTTGGGGCTCGCGACCGCAATGGCGCTGATGCCCACCGTTTGGTAGCCATTTTCGGACAACACCGTGCCCAAGGTTTGCTTCGCGGTCATTTTCTCGCCCACTTCCCGGGCCCCGTGTGCGTCGGGCGCCAAACCGGTCTGCAAACTCGCCAATGCGGGTGTGGTGCGCGGCACGGGGGTCGTCGCCTGGGTGTAGATGCGGCCGTCTTCCGCCAAGGAATCGAGGTTGGGGGTGCGGGCGCTTTCGTACCCCATGAAGCCCAAGCGGTCGGCCCGCAGGGTGTCGATGCTGATGATGAGCACATCGGGTGTGGCCGGTGCGGCCCCTGCGTCGGGCGCATCGGCAGAGGTGGCATTGGGGGTGGGGGCGGTGCCGCACGACCACAAGGTCAGCAGAAGCAAAATCATGACAAGGGCTCCTTTCGGTGGCGGACCAGCCAAACAACATCGATGCCAAAGGACAGCGCCAAAGTTCCGGTCGCCGCCGCCGCCCATGCCCACGAAAAGGGCAGGGGGGCCACCGCACCGATCAAACCCATGACCCCGATGACGCAGGCCGTTTTCCGGCGAAAGGCCGGCAGCAGAGGGCGGTTGAACCAGGCCACGTTCGCCGAAACGGCCAACCACACGTAGCGGGCGAGTCCGCAAAACAGAACCCAGGCCCCCGCTTGGTCCCAAGCGAACGCCAACCACGACAACACGAGCATCAACACCGAGTCGAACTCCATGTCGAACTGCCCCCCAAACTCAGACTCGGTTTGGGTCTTGCGGGCGGCCAATCCATCCAATCCGTCCATCGCCAAGGCCACGCTGGCCACAATGGCCACGGCCATCGCTTGGTCGGGTGTGCCTGCGGTGGCGACAAATGCCGTGACCCACGCCACCATGCATCCCCGCACCAACGTGATGCGATTGGCCATGCCCATGATGGTGGGCTGGGTGCGGCGGCGAACGGGTTCGCAGGCAGCAAAGGGCACGATGAGGGCCACCAACGAGGCGGCGAGTGCGCCGTTTGGAAGTTCAAACCGTGGAACCGACCACGCAACTGCGGCGATGGTGGCGATCGCCGCCACGGCGAGGTGACCTGCAAGGATCGCCAAGAAGGGATACGGCTGTGGCTCGGAACTGACCATGCCTGCGCGTAATTCAAAAATGCCTTTGTTGACCAAAGATGAACTGTGGACCGCGTTGTGCCGGACCGCTTCGTCGGACGATGGTGCGGGCGAAAACGGCTTGCTCTTCGCCGACGGCCAGTGGTCTGTCGACCGCGAGATGGACGAAGGCGCCCAAGCTTTGGCGCGGCTTTTTTTGCCGCTGTTGGGTCCTGTGCCGGCCGACCGCCCCATGGTGGTGGGTCATTTGGCGCAGAGTTTGGACGGTTTCATCGCCCGCAGCGACGGTGAGTCTCACTGGATCACAGGCCCGGAAGACCTTGACCACACTCATCGGCTTCGCGCGTTTTGCGATGCGGTGTTGGTGGGCGCGACCACGGTGTCGTCCGACGACTGCCGGCTCACTGTGCGCCGTTGCGAAGGCACGCATCCTCTGCGAGTGGTGTTGGACCCGCGCGGGAATTTGACCGAAAACCGATCCATTTTTCAGCAACCGGAAGGGAAGACCCTTCACGTGGTTGGCCGGGGCGCTCCGTCCGTTTCGGCCGCCGGTGTGCAGACCCTCGAACTGAAGACCGTCGATGGATTGTTCGACCTCAACGACTTGGCGAACGAGCTCGCTGCCCGCGGCGTTCGCCGCTTGTTTGTGGAGGGTGGCGGTGTGACCATCACCTGTTTTCTGCAGGCAGAATTGCTCGATCGGTTGCACTTGGCCGTGGCGCCGGTGTTGCTGGGGCAGGGCCGCAAAGGCTTTTCGGCCTCGTTGGGTGACTGTTTGTCTTCCAGCCCACGCCCGGACGTTGCGGTGACCCCCATTGGCTCCGACTGGTTGTACGACTGCGACTTCGGAGCGCTGCGATGAAGGCCCGCGCCTTCTGGGTGGCCGAACCCGGACGGGGCGAACTGAGAACCGAATCGCTGCCGGAGTTGGGGGTCGACCAAGTGTTGGTCCGCACCTTGTTTTCCGGCGTGTCACGGGGCACTGAAGCCCTTGTGTTTCGCGGCGAAGTGCCGGAGAGTCAGCACGAACGGATGCGTTGCCCTCACCAAGCGGGCCGGTTCAACGAGGCGGTGAAATACGGCTACATCAGCGTGGGTACCGTCGAACAAGGGTGCGGTTTGGAAAACCGGAACGTGTTCTGTTTGCACCCGCACCAAGACCGCTACGTGGTCGATCGCACGGCGCTCACCTTGTTGCCCGAGGGCATGGAACCCGGTTTGGGGGTGCTGGCCGCCAACATGGAAACCGCAGTGAATGGGGTGTGGGACGCTCAACCGAAGACTTCCGAACGCGTCACCATCATCGGCGCTGGTGTGGTTGGTGCCCTGGTGGCGTGGCGCATGCAGGCTTTCGTGGACGCACCGGTCGAACTGGTGGACACCCGGTCCGATCGGAAGGCTATAGCCGACGCATTGGGGGTGGACTTTGCATTGCCGGCCGATGCCCAATCGAACCGAAACATTGTGGTGCACGCCAGCGGGTCGCAGGCCGGTCTGTGCCGCGCGTTGGAGTTGGCCGCTGACGACGGGCGAATCATTGAGATGAGTTGGTACGGCGATCAAACAATCTCGGTGCCCTTGGGCGAAGACTTCCATTCGCGCAGACTCACCATTCAATGCAGTCAGGTGGGCGCGATTCCACCTCACATGCGCGAAACGCACGGGTTTTCGGATCGCATGGCTGTGGTGCTGGACTTGCTGTGCGATCACCCCGAGCTGGGCGCGCTCATCAATTCAGAATCCGATTTTGAAACCCTTCCAGAGTTGATGCCTCGGTTGGCCTTGGGGGCCTCTGAGGTGCTATGCCATCGGGTCCGTTACCCGGAGGAGCCCCCATGTACCGACTGACCGTTCGCGACCGCGTGATGATTGCCCACAGTTTTAAGGGGGACATCTTTGGTCCCGCTCAAGGCGTGCATGGCGCCACTTTTGTGGTCGAAGCTGAATTTAGTGCACCCGCGCTCGACGAATACAACTTGGTCGTCGACATCGGCTTGGCGCACGAAGCGTTGGCCGGCACGCTGGCTCAAATCAACTACAAGCAGTTGGATGAGTTGGAGATCTTTACCGGTCAAAACACCACCACCGAGTTTTTGGCCCAGTGGATTTGGGGAGAGTTGGCCGGCGAAATCAAGGCGGGTCGGATGGGTCCCCATAAGCTCAGCGGCTTGGCGGTTTGCTTGAGGGAGTCGGATGTCGCTTGGGCGAGCTACGAAGCCCCGCTGGACTAAAGTTCTCCGGGCATGGCTTTCGGTTGCGGTGACAGCAGGGCTTCTCGCATGGGTCGCCCAGCGCGTTGACGTTGGCGAAATACGAGCGTCGCTCACCGCGGGAAACCCGTTGTGGTGGGGCGCTGCTGTGTGCCTCGTGCCGTTTCAGGTGTTGTTGGGTGCGCTGCGCTGGCACCGGGTAGCGGAGCGGTTGGCGTTGCCCATGCCGCTTGGCCACGCCGTCAATGAGTACGGCCTCGGCATCGTTCTCAATCAGATTCTTCCCGGCGGTGTGGCCGGCGATGCGGTGCGCGTCTGGCGGCACAAACAAGGCCACGGTGAGTTGGCGGCTCCCCTGCGCGCAGCGCTGGTGGATCGGGTGATTGGCCATTGGGCGCATTTGCTCGTGACCTTTGCGGGCTTGGTTGCGTGGTTCAAGGTGCACGGGGAACACCCTCCCACGGGTTCCATGACGGTGCTGCTGTGCCTTGGCGCATTTTTCGCGATTGTGTGGTGGAAGCCACCGCCCGGATTTCGGGGCTTGGTGGGCGACACGCGGGTGGCGTTGGGTCGTGGAACAGAATGGGCGTTCCACGGTGCGGTGTCGGTGACCTTGGTGGGCACATTCTTGTTGAGTTTTTGGCTGTGCGCCACAGCCCTGGGCCTGCCATTGGGGCTCGCTGCGTTCACCGCAGTCCCATTGTTGATGCTCATCACGGTGATTCCGGTGTCCATCGGCGGTTGGGGCCTGCGTGAGTTGTCCGCGGTCGTTATTTTGGCTTCGTTGGGCTGGTCGGCGTCCGATGCCGTGGCGTTGTCCGCGGCCTACGGGCTCGCAAACTTGGTGGGTGCGGTGCCGTTTTTGTTGGTGTTGGGGAAGTCGGGATGAAAACATTGCGCTGGTGCTGCCTCCTCTTCGGGACCGCATTGCTCTTGTCGGCCTTGGTTGGCTTGCCTCGAAAATACAACCCCGAACTGAGCATTCAGTACAGCCGGGATTTGCTGCTGCTGATGGGGCTTTTGGTGGCCACGGCGCGGTTTCGTATTGCCCCCGTGGTTGCCGTGGTCGCGACATTGGGTTGGACCTTGGCCTTGTCGTACGAGTGGATTCGAAGCGTGGGCGTCACCGCCATGAGCCAAGAGCCGCTGCTGTACGATGCGTACTTTTTGGTGGGCCACCTCTACATCCTCATGCGGGATCTGATCGGCAGCAAAGCGGCCACCATTTTTGGTGGAGTGTTCGGCACTCTTTTGGTGGTGACGGTTTTGACCTGGTGGTTGTTCCGGCTCATTCAGCGCCGGTCGATGTCGGTGCCGACGGCCGCGTTGTGGGCGGCCGTCACCGCACTGGTCGCGACGGGTTGGGCGGTCGAGCATCGCGAGTTTGCCAAGGGCCAAAACAGTTTGGCGGACTTGGTGGAGAACCTCGGGAAATCGGTTGAAATCAAGGACAGAATCGGCCGGGTGATTTCCCCCAAAGCGTACGCAGATGTGCGCAAAGTGGAACTGCAGGAGCGCCCGAGTGTTCACATTTACATTGTGGAAAGCTACGGCAACGGCATTCGCCGGCGGACGGTTCGCAACGAATATTACGCGATGACCGATGGGCTCCAAGATCGGTTGAGAAGCGCGGGTTGGGCCACGATGACGGGCTTGTCGGAAGCCCCCGTGATGGGCGGGCGGTCCTGGTTGGCCGATGCCACCTTGTTGAGCGGTCGGTTGGTCAAGTACGAGTCGGTATACAGGAACTTAGTGCCTCATTTGGCGTCCATTGCGACTGTGCCGGGGTTTTTCAATGACCAGGGTTACACCACGGTCTTGATGCGGCCCAAGGACACGGCCCGTCCCGGGGTTGCCCTCGTCAATCATTTCGAATTTGACCGGACCATCTTCAGCAAAGATTTGGCCTACACCGGTCGCCCTTACGGTTGGGCAGAGATTCCCGACCAATACGCCCTCGGACATTTGCGCGACGAAGTGCTTGCGCCACTGGGCGATGAACCCAATTTTGTCTTTGCTCACCTGGGCTCGTCGCACATTCCTTGGGACGAAGTGCCGCCGTTGGTGGAAGATTGGCGGAGCTTCAACGACTACAAGCGCCGCGGAAAGGGCAATGCCGACGAACAGTTGAGCGAGCGCCAAATCAAGAATCAGTTGAAGCGATTCAAGCGAAAAGACGAGATCCGATTGCGCCGTTTGAAGCCCACCGCCGACAACATTGATGACTACCTGCGCATCATCACCTATTCGATGGAAGCGGTGATCGGTCATGTGCTGGACATGGAGAACCCGCCCGATATGGTCGTCGTGATGGGGGACCATCAGCCGCCGTTGTACAAGAACAACACGGACTTCACGGTGCCCATCCACATTCTTGTTCGTGACCCGAAACTGCACCGCGAATTTCGCAAACACGGCTTTCGGCGTGGCATGCGGGCGCCCAAACTGGCGGACAAGATTCGTCACGAAGGCTTTTTCAGTTTGTTGGTGCGCGCGTTGGCCCGACCGCAAGGCCTGAAAATGCCGAAGTACCGCAGCCGGGGCACATCGAGGAAACAGAAGTGAACTGCATCCATTGGCTCAGTCCCGGCGATCCGAACCAACGCACCGGCGGGTACCTGTACAACGCCCGCATCGGCGAAGCGTTGCGCGGCATGGGGTTGATGGTGGAAGTGGTCGAGTTGGATTCGCCTTGGCCTGTGGGCGGTGAGAGCCATGCTGAGCGCTTGGACGCCATTCCCGATGACGCGACGGTGGTGGCGGATGGACTTTTGTGGCCCGGTTTGTTGGGGGAAGAGCGCGCGGCGCTGTGCCAACGGACCCGGGTCTGGGTGGTGGTCCACAGCTTGATGGACATGGAAGGCGCAACGCAGTTGGCGATGCTGGAAAGCATGGCCCTGAACGAAGCGCACGGCTGTTTTGCCACCAGTGCGCGGACGGCGGGGCTGGTCGCGGAACGCACCGAACGGGACTCGGTGCCCGTGGTGGAGCCGGGAACGGAGTCAACCTCGACCGCCGAAGGCCCGGGCACCAACGCCTTGCTGGCTGTGGGGCATGTGATTCCGCGCAAGGGGTACCGCCAGTTGTTGACGGCTTTGGCCGAGTTGAAGGACGTGGAGTGGACCTTGGACATTGTGGGTTCGCTGACCCGAGACCCCGAACACGCCACGGAAATCCAAGCGGTGGTGATCGCCTGCGGCCTCGCCGGTCGGGTTCGGTTTCTGGGCGAACTCGGTCAAGCGGATCTGGAAGCCGCCTATGCGGGCGCCGATTGTTTGGTTCACGCCGCTCACTTTGAAGCCTACGGGATGGTGTTGACCGAAGCTCTCCAACGGGGGGTGCCTGTGTTGAGCACACCCGCCGGTGCGCTCGATGCTGTGGACTCGGCCGGGGTCGGCATGCTCGATCCCGCGGACATGGTCGAAGGCTTGCGAGAGTGGTTGGTGGAGCCTCTGCGCCTCAAACAAGCGCGGACGGCCGCCCTCAACATGCGGTTTCCCACTTGGGCGGACCAAGCATCGCTGCTCGCGGGCTTGATGGGCTTCGAAGAACACGGGTTTTCCGTGGAGTGGTTGAACATGCGCGAACCCTACGATCACGGATGCCGCAGCGTGCCGCTGGTCGAGCAGTTGTCCAGATTTTTGGGCGAAGGTCCGTTGCGCATCATGGAATTGGGCGCCGGATTGGGTTCAGGGGCTCGGTTTGTGGCTGGGCATTTGGGCTCCGATGTGGAATGGACATTGGTCGACCGTGACCCGCGTTTGTTGCGCGAGGCCGCCAATCGCCTGCCGTGCACATCGGTGCAGTTGGACGTTCATGACTTGGATGCCCTGCCCACCGAAGTGTCCGCCGTCACACTGCAAGCGTTGCTGGATTTGGTTTCGGACGAATGGTTGGTGGCCTTTGCCGACTGGCTGTCGCAGCGGAAACTTCCGTTGTTGGCCGCATTGACCGTGGACGGTCGTGTGAGCTGGGAACCGGCCCACCCAGCAGACGCTGATGTGGCCCGGGCATTTCAATTTCACCAGACATGGGACCGGGGCTTTGGTGCATCCGTTGGCGTCGCCGCCGCACCTCGCTTGGCGGAGTTGTTGACCGAGCGCGGCTATCGCGTGGAGATGCGCTCTGCCGATTGGGACATCCCTGCCACGGCTGAAGCCATGGTCTCGGCGATGGTGGACGGCACGCAGCACGCCGCCCAAGAAGCGGCTTCAGCCGCGGGCATCGACCCATCGGTGGTGGAAGCGTGGGCCCAAGACAGGCGCAGCGAGGCCGGGGCGTTGCGGTTGACCGTGGGCCACCAAGATTTGCTCGCACTGCCTCCGGCTTAGGCTCGCAGCGAGACTCCCCGGGGACCGAACGTGTCTGCTACTGCCGCAATAAGTTCTTCGGAAGCTTGGTTTACGGCATCTGCGGAACGGTCGCCTTGGGCATTTCCGTACCGCAAAGCGAAGGTGATGGCCCGCATGGGTTGACCGTCTTCCTCGTGTTCGAACAAGTCGACGATGTCGACCGCTTCCAACCATTCTGGGCCCCGTTCAAGCAGGAAGTCGGCCACCTCGCCCGCGGTGACTTTTGCGGGCAATGAGAAGGCCAGAGACCGCATGATCGGTTGGTGCACGGATCGTTCAGCGTAGCGGGTGGGGGTGGACTGGTTGAGCAGCGCATCCCGTTCGATTTCCATGTACACCGGTCGAGCCCGTTTCAGTTTGAAGGCCTTGGTGATCCGAGGGTGCACTTCACCGATGATGCCGACGATGGCGCCGTTGAGGGTCACCTGAGCCTGGCGTCCAGGGTGAATGCAGTCGGACAACGGGTGGGTCGACTCTGAGGGGCTGATGCGCAGATCGAGGCCGAGGGCTGTACCGATCTCTTCGACCATTCCCTTCATGCGCCAGGCGGTGGACTGTCGGGGTGTTCCGGCCCAACGGTCTGTTTCCACAGAACCGTCCGCGATGGCCCACAGGCGGTGCGTTTCGGTGCACACGCCATTGGGTGCAGCGGCATTGGGATGGAAGGTGCGCGTCCATTCATACATCTGAATCGGACGGGTTCCCATGCGAACGTTGCCCGCCACCGCTTCGACGGCTTGGGCAAGGCAGTTGTTTTTCACCAAACCGTAGCCCCTGTCGAGGGCGTTCGTGGTTTCGACGTGACTCCACAGCGGATGCTGGTCGTCGATGCCGAGTTTTTCGCGCAAGGCTGTTCCGTGGAAGCCGTTGGTGAAGACTTCGTAGAAGCCTGCGCCCAACAAAACTTCTTCGACCTTCATTTTTACGGCGTCCGAATGCGATGGCAGTGCGCCCATATCGACCGGAGGAAGGTTGGTCGCTGTGACGTTGTAGCCGATGGATTTCGCGAGTTCTTCGTACAGATCGGCGGCGAACTCCACGTCCCACACCCGGTGGGGCGGAACCCGGACCGACAGGTCACCGTTGGAGCCTGCCACGGAAAACCCATACCGGTTCAAGCGGTCTGTGATCTCGGTGTCGTCGAGCGGGTGGTCGAGGAAGGCGGCGGCCGCCGCGGTCTTCAAGCCAATGGTTCGTTCTTCGTCTTTCCATTGGCCCACGACACCGGTGGCGCCCTTGCGTTTCCATCCGTGGCCTTCGAGCACGTGAACAACCCTTCCGGCACCCACCAGCACTTGGCTGGGGTCGGACCCTCGCTCAAAACGGGCCGATGAGTCGGTGTGGATCGACAGGGCCCGGCTGGCTTTGCGCACCGCGACGGGGTCGAAGGCGGCGCTTTCGAGCAGGATTCGGGTGGTGTTTTCGGTGGCTTTGCTTTCTTCGCAGCCGATCACACCGGCGATGGCGAGGATTTTTTCGTCATCGGCAATCACGATGCTGCCTGCGGGAACCTCGACGCGCTCTTCGGCAAACAGTGGCCAGGCGGTTTCTCCTGCGACAGACAGCCGAATCGAGATGGGTCCGTTGATTTTGTCGGCATCGAAGCAATGGGTGGGTTGTCCAAATTCCAGGTTTGCCAGGTTGGTGGCGTCCACTGGGGGGTTCACCGAGTGGATTTCGGCGGCGTCCAGGGGGGCCAACTCATCGGGGGTGAGCGGCGTTTCGGTGGACTCCCGTTCGATGAGGGTCGCCGAATACAGCGAGCACAGATCGGTGGTGATGTTCAGCGGGTGAGGGGATTCGCCAATGTCGAGTTCGCTCCATGAAGGGGAGCACGTGGCGTCGCCTGTGCGGCCCGATATTTCGCGGGCGAGGCCCAGATAACAGTGGTGGTCGCCGCGGTTGGCGAGCAACTCGAGGGTCATTTTTCCGGTCGCCACATCATGACGTTTCACCTCAAGGCCGATGTCGTCGAGCAGATCCCGCAAGTCACGGGCTTCGGATGGAAGTCCCACAAAACGGTTCAGTACCGATGCATTGATCTTCATTGGGCACCTCCGACCGGGGGTCGGTGCAGATCGTGGAGAACCGCCAACTCTTGGTCGTACAAGCTTTTCACTTTGCCGACTCCGGCCCATTGGGCGGCCATTCGAGTGGTGCCCAAGCCAAAGGCGATTCCCGTCACTTCATCGGGGTCGTAGCCGAATTCGCGGAACACCTTGGGGTGAACCATCCCGGCGCCCAGAATGGTGACCCATCCGGCGCCGTGGCAGGCTTCGCAGCCGACGCCGTCGCACAATGCACAGGCCAAATCGACGCCCACGCTGGGTTCGGTGTAGGGGTAAAACTTGGGCTTGAAGCGGATGCGGCCTTCGCCGTACAGGGATTTGGCGATGAAGCTCAGCAGGCCCTTGAGGTTGGCAAAGGTCAGGCCCTTGTCGATCCACAGCCCTTCGAACTGGTGGAACATCGCCAAGTGAGTCGCATCGACCGCTTCGTTTCGGTACACCCGGCCCGCGCTGGCGATGCGGATGGGCAGTTGCGGTTGGCTTTCGAGCACGCGGGCTTGAACCGTGGTGGTGTGGGAGCGCAGCAGCAGTCCCCCGGTGACCCAGAAAGTGTCTTGCATGTCCCGAGCGGGGTGGTGCTCTGGAATGTTGAGCGCATCGAAGTTGTAGTAGGCCGCATCGATTTCTGGTCCGTCGACGAGCTCAAACCCCAATCGCCGCAGCACGTCCATGCACTTATTTTCCACTTCCGTCAGGGGGTGTCGGGCGCCTCGTCTGGTCGCTTGGCCGGGCATGCTCAAGTCTTGCCATTCGGCATTCAGTTGCGCGGAGAGCGCTTTTGCGGCCACGGTCGCCGTTGCAGTGTCGAGTTCCGTGGCGATGGTTTGGCTGGCCTGGTTCAGGGCCGCCGCCACCGTGGAGCGCTCTTCCGGCGCCACCGAACGGAGTTCTTTGAACGCCGATTTGATGGGGCTCTTCTTCCCGGTGTGAAGGCGGCGAACCTCCTCGAGTGCGGCCGGTGTATCGGCCGCAGCGAGGTCGGTTCGAAATTGGTCCAAAAGTGCATCGACGTTCATAGCGTCGAGGGTTTATCTCGGTCGCGCGGCCCGTGCTGCTTCGGAAACGAGGACGGTTCGGTTCGATGGTTGAGACCGTAGCCCTTCGTTCAATCCAGCCAGCGTTTGTAGCGGTCGTCAGGGGCGGCATCGATGAAGAAAGGGTGGTCGTCGATCGCGGCCCGTTGCCGCGTGTGCAGCAGCCAAAGCCCGTATTCCTCGGGGTGTTTTCGAAGCCATCCTTCGTGCACGGGAAGAACGGTTTCAGCGAGCGTCCGCCAGTCGTTCCCCGGTTCAATTGGCGCTCCGATTTCAACCGTGGCCCGTTCGCCGTGTGGCGTGTGGCAAAACACCGGCAAGACCGCGGCATTGGTGGCGGTGGCGAGTTTCCACGGTCCGCGACTCAGCAGAGCGGTTCGATTCAAGAACGGGGCGGGAAACCAGCCCGAACCAATCCGGCCGTCGAATGCCAGGCCCACAATTCGGTTGTCGGCCAAGCAGCGGTGCAGCGAACGAACCGGAGCATCGAGGGTGAGGTATTCGACGGGCAGCGCGTTTTCGTGGGCTTCTCGGGCTTCGCGCACCGCTTGTGTCCATCGGTTTACGGGCAACAAGTCGGGGTGTTGGTTTGCGATGGCTTCGGGGGCCATGCCGCGCGCGGCGTACTGTACGTAGGGCAGTCCTCGGTGGGCCAGCGCGGCAATCATCAACATAACGGGGCCCGCGTGAGGGTAGACCATAGCAGCGGCATGCCCGCGA
>Ga0115012_10002033_pt1 | contig 11758 bp, 15 predicted proteins | sample TroAtlMetagenome_FD_88706 | JGI IMG/M metagenome (GOLD analysis project Ga0115012, IMG submission 88706) | Marine eukaryotic phytoplankton communities from Atlantic Ocean - Tropical Atlantic ANT10 Metagenome | ecosystem: Environmental > Aquatic > Marine > Oceanic | place: Tropical Atlantic...
ACTAAATTTACATTACATAAACAATTTTAGATCACAAATAAGCAATTATCAATAAATAAAAAAATTGATACGCAATAGATTAACAAATGATAATTAAAACATATTATGAATACCTTAGAATATATAGAGAAAAATAAAGCTCTATTTTTAGATGAATTATTTGATCTTTTAAAGCAACCTTCAATTAGTGCTAATCCAAAGTACAAAGATGATGTTATTAGGACTGCCAATATGGTGAAAGACGGATTAAATAAAATTGGAATAAATAATTCAAAACTCTATGAAACAGAGGGGTATCCAATTGTTTATGGTGAAAAAATTATTGATCCTAATTTACCAACAGTACTAATTTATGGGCACTATGATGTACAACCTCCTGACCCTTTAGAACTTTGGGATTCTGAACCATTTAATCCAGAAATTAGAGATGAAAAAATATATGCACGTGGAGCATGCGATGATAAAGGTCAGTTTTTTATGCATGTCAAAGCAGCTGAAATAATGATTGCAACAAACACGCTTCCATGCAATATAAAATTTATGATTGAAGGAGAAGAGGAAGTGGGATCTGAAAACCTAGAAGAATTTGTTAAAAAAAATAAAAAGTTATTAGCTGCTGATATAATATTAATATCAGATACTGGAATCATATCAAATGACACACCTTCAATCACAACTGGATTAAGAGGGTTGAGTTATGTAGAAGTAGAAGTCACTGGTCCAAATAGAGATTTACACTCTGGACTATATGGTGGTGCAGTAGCAAATCCCATCAATATTCTATGTAAAATGATAGCATCTCTCCATGATGAAAATAAAAGAATTACTATACCTGGATTTTATGATCAAGTTGAGACAATATCTCAGGAAGATAGAAAATTAATGGCAGCACCATTTGATGTGGAGGAATACAAAAAAGAATTAGAAATTGATGATATATATGGTGAGGATGGATTCACTACAATGGAAAGAAATTCCATAAGACCAACTTTAGATGTTAATGGTATTTGGGGAGGATACATTGATGAAGGGGCTAAAACGGTAATAGCTTCCAAAGCCTATGCTAAAATATCCATGAGATTAGTTCCAAATCAAACATCTGGACAGATAACTAGTCTATTTGAAAACCATTTTCTATCAATTGCACCAAAAGGTGTAAAAGTAAAAGTCACTCCTCATCACGGTGGGGAAGCATACGTTTCTCCAACAAATAATAAAGGCTACATTGCAGCCAGTAAAGCGATGACATCAACATTTGGCAAAACTCCGATCCCTATTAGAACAGGCGGAAGTATACCAATTGTAGCTCTTTTTGAAAAAGAATTGGGACTAAAATCGATTTTAATGGGCTTTGGATTAGATTCAGATGCTATACACTCACCAAATGAGCATTATGGCTTATTTAATTTCTTTAAAGGCATTGAAACAATCCCACTATTCTTTAAATATTTCTCAGAGTAAATTATAGAATATAAAAAACCCATAAATAATACTATCCTATAATTGGTTTTTTAGATTTTGTAGCGACAAAATCTTTTAAATACATCGGCTCAAAGTAAGCAATATCTATAAAATTATGATTATTAAATTCTTGCTCTACTAATGAGGCCATATGCTTGGATGAAGGAAAATTATCATTTAAAAATACTGCATTTTCATGTTTAATATTTTGGAGCTTATATTGACCGGGACCAAAAAAATATACCTTACTATTTTTAAGATATTTTACAAACGAAAATGAAAGCACATTACAAGCGAATGGCGGTAAATGCTCTTGACTTGAATTATCGTAAAGAGCTGTATAAATTTCATCTTTTCTAGAATCTAGTACAGGGAAAAAAAAACTATTATGTTTAAAATCATTAGGTTGACTTAATAAACCAGACGCCATTGACTTAAGAGTTGAAATGGCAATGGCAGGCTTATCTAAAGCGAATGAGAATCCTTTGATGGATGCTGCACCAATCCTAAGACCTGTATAAGATCCAGGTCCAGAGCTAAAAGCAAAAGCATCAAAATCATAAATAGAAATATTAGATTCTAATAATAAAGATTGAATTAAAACATGTAATTGCTCACCATGACAATAATTCTCATCATAGTACTCTTTAACAAAAAGTGCCTGACCATCTTTACAAATAGAAACAGAGCAGTTTTTAGAACTCGTCTCCAAACATAAAATCAAGGCCATAGACTAATTTTTTATAGTTATTTTATCTCTATAATATGTCCAAATTAAACCAGATAAAATTAATATATATGGACATGCCATAAGATATAAAATTCCTGAATTTAAACCATTGGCAATAGTGCCACCTGCCTCCTGATTAGATTCCGCTACCACGCGACACATAGCACATTGACTATAAGAAAAAAAAATACTAAGGAAATAGAATCCTAAAAAAAATTTAATCTTTTTCATTGTTGCTTTTTAATTTCATAATTATCTTGATAATCTGTAATACTTAACCTCTGGATTTCATCCATTAATAATTTTACATCACTATATAAAGTGCCATCATATACAAATTTGATATTTTTTTTCTTATCCAAACCCGTACGAATATATCCATTCTTATCAACTATAGTTACACTAGAGGAATGAAATACACCTCCAGGAGCTAAACTATCCTGTCCAACTGCTAACGAAAAACCTGACCGAACAAGATTATAAATGTCATCTTCACTACCAGTTAAAAATTCCCAATTTGACAAATCAATGCCCATAGAGCTAGCATAATCTTTCATTTTATTAGGTGTGTCATTATCAGGATCAACAGTTATTGATATAATTTTAAAATTATTTATATCAAACTTTTCAATTTTTTTCTGAAGCTCAATTAAGTTAAGAGTAGTAGTTGGACATATGGTGGGACAAGAAGTAAAGAAAAAATTCACCACATAGTTATAGCCAATTAAATCTTGATTGCTAATAAAATTTCTATCTTGATTAATTAGTTTAAATTCTGGAACTCTCACAGAATCTGTTAAATCAGTTATATTACCCAAAGAATCTAATACGGTATATTGCTTTTCTAAATAACCTAATGTGAATATATTATGAGTAGCTTTCTCAATAACTTGGACAACTAAATATGGAAAAATTAATATAACAAATAGTATGAACCACTTTTTCATATAGAATTTATTGTAAAATTATTAACCAATAGCTCCATGAAAACTTGCTTCAGATAATAAAATAAATAACAAATATGGAATTAATAACCACATAGGAGCCACAATAGAAATCTGAAGGGATTTTTTTTCATGTCCTAAATGCATAAATACTGCAACTATATAATATGCCTTAACAATTGTTAATATAATAAAAGTCATATTCAATAAAGTAACTCCTAGTATGTAATTAGAGAGCATGAATGAAGGTTTAAAAATTCCTAATAAAACCTCGACTGCAGTGAGAAATAATAAAATCCAAAATACAATCCAAATATGACGAGTAGAATTATTTTCTGACATAATTAATTTTTTTTAAACCAAATAGAAAAATGTAAATACAAATACCCATACAAGATCTACAAAGTGCCAATACAAACCAACTTTTTCAACCATTTCATAATGACCTCTTTTTTCATATGTGTCGCGTAATACATTAATAAATATAATAATTAAAATTACAACACCTGAAAAAACATGAAAGCCATGAAAACCAGTGATAAAAAAGAAAAAGTTAGCGAATAAAGGATGACCATATTCATTATAAATCAAATTTGCACCTGTAATTTCCCTTGCAGAAGCAATAAATTCTAATGCATTTTGACCTACGATTAATTCACCATGTCGCATAATTTGATCAGTTGTACCAGCGACAAAATGAGCAATGGATCCATCTGCTCCTAATAATGCGCCCTCATAAGTTCCATGAATAAAATGATACCACTCCCATGCTTGTGAACCTAAAAATATGACACCACCAATAATAGTGAGACCCAACCATAGAATAACACCCTTTTTATTCATTCTATGTCCATGATGTACAGCAAGGACCATTGTGACCGAGCTCATAATTAAAATAAATGTCATCAATGCAACAAAAAGCATTGGATATTCTCCATGTACAAATGGGAAATGATTAAAAACTTCATCTGCGATAGGCCAAGCGTCAGCATGTACAAATCTTTGAAAACCATATGCCCCTAAAAAAGCGGAGAAAGTTAATGCATCTGTCATTAAAAAAAACCACATCATTAACTTACCATAACTAGCTACCATAGGTCTCACGCCTCCATCCCAAATATTATTTTTAACTACTGATTGTTCCATATAAAAATGCACCATAAGTGTAGAGCAAATGTAAGAATTATTTTAATGAATAATAAGAACTAAAGAGTTTAATTTATAAAGACCAAAAACAGGATTAAATATATCCAAAGAATTGCGAGAAAATGCCAGAATCTAATTGCCAAAATAAGTCCATTATTATTTTCTGAACTATACTTTTTTTGAATTGAGTTAATATAAACAATGATGAGTGCTATCAAACCACCTATTAAATGTAATAAATGTGCAAATGTCAAAACATATAAATAAGAAGATGCCACATTATTCCCTGATAAAAATTTTCCATCATTGGTCAAAGAGTTCCAACCAAGAATCTGGAAAACAAAAAATAACACACCAAATATAATAGTATACAATAATGATTTTGTTATCATATTTGAATTATTCAAAAAAGAATTCTTAGTAGCAAAATATCCGAAAAAACTACTAATCAAGATCATAGCTGTACTTATATAAAACATAGATGGTAAAATAATAATATCCCATTTTGATCCGAGTGAACCTTTAGAAACAATATAAGCACTGGTTAATCCAGCAAATAACATAATAACACTAAACATACCAATCATTAATAATGTTCTATGCGCTTTTTCAATTTTTGGATTTGAATTCATATTAAATAATAATCTAAATATATTTATCTATTATATAAATAATTTGTATAACAGGCAAATATACTAAACTACAAATCATTAATTTTTTTGCATCAATATTTTTTTTTGTTTTTAATAGTTGAAAAGCTTGAAATAAAAATACTGCACCAATTAAAAATACTATTACTGCACCAACTAGCGACAAGTCGAGCTGAGAGTAAATTGAAAAATAATCTAGTAAAAGAGGTGAAACAGAAACAGGCAGTAACCAAAATGTATAAAAAACTATTTGAAAAGCACTCTTATGATCTTTACTTCCAGAGGGTAACAATTGTATTCCTGCCTTTTGGTAATCATCATACCTAACCCATGCAATAGACCAAAAATGAGGAAACTGCCATAAAAATTGAATGGCGAATAAAACACCCGTCTCAATTGTGAATTGATTACTGACAGCAACCCATCCAAGCATAAATGGCATTGCTCCAGGGAAAGCTCCAATAAAACCTGAAAGAGGAGTTGATGTCTTTAATGGAGTATATCCAATGACATAAATCAATGAGGATAATCCTCCAAAAAAGGCACACCTAAAATTAATGTTAGCAAGAAAAAATATTCCAATAAAACCCAATATTAGTGAAAATATAAATGCATTATGAATTGATATTCTGTTAGTGGGTAAAGGACGGTTTTTTGTGCGATCCATTAAACTATCAACATTGACTTCATATACTTGATTTAGTCCATTAGATGCTCCGACTAATGCAACAGAGCCAATTAACAGATTTAATAGGAGATTAAAATCTATGATTGTAGTGGCTAACATATATCCTGCTAAACATGAGAATATAACAGTGGCAGATAGTCTTGGTTTTAATAATTCAATATAGCTATACAAAATTTAGAATTTTTGCATGTAAACTTAATTAAATTTAAGAAAACTAGATCACAGAACGGCCTTTTAATTTTTCCCAATCTTTTTCTGGCCTAACAGATAAATTAGTTTCCCATGCACCCTCTAGGGTATTCAGATTTAAGCCCAAATTTTTAGCAAAATTAATAATAGCTTGAATATCCTTTGGAAAACAACTACCACCAAAACCCAACTTGCCGTCTGGACCAGGAACAGATAAATGAGAATGTCCAATACGACCATCCCTTACGAATCCTTCAATAGCCAAATCCCAATCTGAGCCAACTTTATCGCTAATTAATTTCATTTCATTTAAAAATGACACTTTAGTAGCAAAAAAACAATTGTTCATATACTTAATTAATTCTGCTGTTTCAAAAGATGTTTCAATAATTGGTGCAGAATTACCAAATCTCCATTTAAATAAATCTGAAACCTGTTTGGTGTATGCTCTTTCTCCGCCTAAAATAAATCTAGATTGGTTAATGAAATCATACTTTGCTGATCTTTCAGTTAAAAATTCAGGATTAAAGACGAAATTCAAATTTGAGAATTCTTTTTGAAATAATCGAGTCGTGCCAGGAACAATAGTAGACCTAATTAAAATGATATTATTATTTCGATTAATTTTACTAATAGATAATAGCACATCATGAATTATATCCAAATTAATACTACCATCAGAATTAGATGGTGTAGGAACAGAAACAAAAATGAATTGAGAACTATTAACTGTTTCTTCTAAACTATGTAGAGATAACTTGGGGTCTTTGTCATAAATCTTAACCTCAGCATTACATCCTGTCTGAGCTGAAAAACCAAATTCTACAGCCGATCCTACAAAACCTCTTCCTATAATTCCTATTTTTTTCATATACCTAATTCACTTTTATATTTTTTTATCCAATTTGACAAATCACCTGTTGGCTGCCAATTTAAAATATTTTTTGCTTTTTTATTATTTGCAAGTGTTTCAAATGGTTCAAGTCTTTTTTCACCATATTTTTTCTTACCTCCAAACATATCCGCTACCTCATTAATGGATGCATTCTTACCATTTCCAATATTAAAAACTTCACCATTTAATCTGCCAGAGTATTTGGCAGCTAAAATATTTGCATTAACAACATCCCCCACATAAGTAAAATCACGTCTTTGATGACCATCATTAGTAATTGTTAAGTCTTGTCCATTTTTCATTTGTCGAGCGAAAATTCCTGTTACTAAGCAATAGGCACCTTCCAAACTCATGCGTTCGCCATAAACATTAAAATAACGCAATGAAACTGTATCTAATTTATAAACTTCGCTAAACATGCGACAATATTGTTCTCCAATATATTTTTGCAATCCATACGGAGATAGAGGGTTCGTAGGGTCATCTTCACATTGTGGAACTTTTTCTGAATTTCCATAACATGAACTACTTGCACTATACACAACCCTTTTAACTTTTACTTTTGATGCTGCGTAAAGAATGTTTAAAGTAGCAGTTACGTTGGCATCATGATATGGTAAAGGGTTCTCTATAGAAGGTTGAACTCTAGCTAAAGCAGCTAGATGAAATATAGTGTCAACACCACTTAAAATATTAACTAAGTTATCTATAGTAATCACTGATATATCATGTTCATGAAATTGGGCTCGCGGATGAATATGCTCCGCCTTTCCAGTAGAAAGATTATCAATAATAATAACTTCTATCCCATGATCAATCAATTTATCAACTAAATTTGAGCCAATAAATCCAGCTCCTCCAGTAACTAACACTTTATTCATGATCTTGATTTACTGTAATGTGAAACTAATAGGAACCGTAAAGCTACAACTTACAGCCTGTCCCCTTTGCTTAGCAGGAATTAAATCAGGAATAGATTTTACTAGTCTCAAAGCTTCTGCTTTAAGATGTTTATCTTGTCCACGGACAACTTGAACATTAATAACCTTACCATCTTTACCAACATGGAAATTAACAATGATTCTTTCCGATATTCCCATTTCTTTAGAAATTGCAGGATATTCAAAATTATCCACAATATGTTTCATTACACCCTGCTGAAAACACATCTGCTTCTCTTCCCTAGAAGCAGATCTATTACAACTATAAAAAATTGGAGGGTCTTCAACAACAGCAAATAGAACGGCCTCCTCTTCTTCCTCTTCTTCAAAAATTTCTATAATTTCTTCTTCATCAGTATCAGCATCTTCAATTTCCAACTCTTCCTCGATAATAATATCATCCTCAACAATTGTAATTTTTGGTGGTGGTGGTGGTGGTGGTGGTGGTGGCTTCAATTCTTTTTCAGTTAATGGAATAATCTCCTCTTCAAGGTCTAGTAATTCCAAAGAACCTAAACTAGATAAACTTTTATCATATGTCTTCCACTCAAAAGCGATTATAGTGAGCAATAAAGAACATACTAATCCTAACTGGATAAAATAGGATCGTTTCTTTTCTAGATCATATTTAGGGTGTTTCTTTAAAATCATAATTCTTTCAAATTTATATAAAACTAAGCAGCACTACAAAATTAATAACTTTTATGATAAGCCAATAAGCTTTTTATATTCATCTGCAGATAGTAATTTCTCATTGATACTCGATTTATTGTCTAATTGAACCTTTATAATCCATCCATCTCCATACGGATCTTCGTTCACGAGTTCTGGATTATTTTCTAATTTTTCATTTAACGATATAACTGTACCAGCAATTGGCATGAATAAATCTGAAACCGTTTTAACAGCTTCTACAGAACCAAAAACATCACCAACACCCAACAACTGATCTAACGTATCCACCTCTACATACACTATATCACCTAACTCACCCTGTGCATAATCAGTAATACCCACAATTACTGAATCATCTTCAAATAATACCCATTCATGATTTTCAGTATATCTCAAATTGTCTAATACTTTCATAAGATTTTTGCTTGTATTTGCTTGTAAATTTAAACAAATTAATTTCTTAAACTATATATTCTTTCTATTATGTTAACTACACCAATACCATCTGAAAAATCTAATGTTTTAAATTCTTTAGTCATTCCTAAAAGAGTTTTTGAAACATGATCTATCATTTTATCATGATTAGAAGCAGATCCCTGATAATCACCATAATCATTACATTTAATGTCTATAGCTATATCAGGTAAAACATAATCTTTAATATCACAATAAATAATTTTATCCATATATTGACCTCCTATTTTTACAGTACCAAATTCACCAAGGATAGTAATACTACTTTCAAAATTTTTATTCCACACAGAAGTAGAATAATTTAAGTTTGCATTAATAATTTTATTAGAATTTGGGTTTTTTAAATTAAATTTAATTAAACCTGTATCTTCAAACTCAATATAGTCTGATTTCCTAAATTCAGAAAAACTAGCAGAAATATTAGAAAAATCTCCAAAAATCCAATGAATAATATCAATAAAATGTGAAAACTGTGTAAATAATGGCCCCCCATCTTTGTGTTTGGATCCATGCCAGTCACTATTTAAATAATAATGTTTATTTCTATTCCAAAAACAATTTACAGAAATCATATTGATACTGCCTAATAAATCTTGATCAACAATATCTTTAAGCCAACTTATTGTTGGTGAAAATCTATTTTGCATAACGCCAAAAACAATTCTAGAGCATTTATTAGATTTATCAATAATTTTTTTTGCATCTTCAGTACATAATGCAATTGGCTTCTCAATCACCACATGTTTATTTTGACCTAACACATCTAAAGCCATTGGAGCATGTAAAAAATTAGGAGTACATATATTAATAACATCTAAATCTTCTAAAATAAGTTCACTAAAATCAGAAAAATAAGGAATATCATTATGTTGATTCTGCCATATTTTATTGTGTTTAATGTCACATACTGCAGACAATACTGAATTGGGATTATTTATTATACATTTTGCATGTCTACTTCCAATGTGCCCGAGGCCGACAATCCCAAATTTGATTTTCTTATTCATGAATTAAGAACTATGTTTATTAATATACTTCTTTAACTTATTTTTAACTTCTAATTGTTGGGCATAAGACATTTTTTGATTGTAATCACCCATTGTTAAAAGTGGAAAATTATTCTTTTTAAGAATCAAATTTAAACTTATTGGTATTAAATTTAATTGCAAGTCATAATTTTTTTTATACAATGAATATATGTCATCTTGCGAAGAAATAATTATTTTTTCTTGACATACTAAAAACCCAGCATCTATTTTTTGATTTATTAAATGTGCTGTCACCCCTATTGAATAATCTTTTATAATTGACCAAAGGATAGAATCAAGTCCTCTAATATATGGTAAAATTCCAGGATGGAAATTTAGGATTCCATATTTAATACATTGAATAATATTATCCTTTAAAATTCTAGCACCTCCAATAATACCAAAATTAATATGATATCTTTTTAATAAAGAAATTGACTCTTCACTATTGTGTTTAACTACATAAAATGGTATGTTATATTGTTTCGCAATTTGCACTGGATTTGATGCTAATTCTAATTTATGAAATCTAAAAATTGATTTGGGTGATTTGATCGCAACATAATCAGCTGCTAAAATTAATGAAATCGTAAAACCTGCGTTATACACACTATGAATTACATCTATTGTTTTATGATGAGCAAAATTATATGCAAATAAAACCGTATTTAATTCTTTTTTCAATTAATTATATTTTTGAATTTTATCACAAATAAACTCCATCTGATCCATCTCCATTTCAGGATGAATAGGCAATGATATAATTTTTTTTGACACCATTTCCGAAACAGGTAATACTGCATTAGAATATTTATAATAAGCCTTTTGTTTGTGCAACGGAATTGGATAGTATATCATAGATGGGATTCCATTGTCTGATAGATATTTTTGAAAATCATCTCGACTAATATCAGAATCTAATAAGATACTATACTGATGATAAACATGATCAGAATAATTATTTTTAACAGGATTTTTAAACCACGACATAGTTTCTAATTCGGTATTGTAATATTGAGCAATCATCTTGCGATTTGCATTACATACATCTAAAAATGACAATTTGTAGGATAGTATTCCAGCCTGTATAGCATCAAGTCTGGAATTTAATCCAATAATTTCGTGGGTATATTTTTCTTTTTGGCCATGATTAGTGATTAATCTTATTTTTTCTGACAATTCATCATTATCAGTAAATATTGCGCCACCATCTCCAAAACAACCAAGGTTCTTAGAGGGATAAAAAGAAGTGGTACCTATATCTCCTATAGTACCCGAAAATCTTTTGTCTTTAGAGGTTGGTTCGTATATAGCAGAGCCTATTGATTGAGCTGAATCTTCTACAATAAATAAATTATACTTATCTGAAATGGATTTAATAACTTTCATATTACAACATTGTCCAAATAAATGTACAGGAATAATAGCTCTTGTTTTTTTACTTATGGATTGCTCAATCAAAGTCTCATTTAACAAGAATGTATCTGAATGAATATCCAGAAAAATTGGCTTTAAACCTAATAAACAAACTGCTTCTACAGTAGAAACAAAAGTAAATGTTGGAACAATAACTTCATCGCCCACAGCTAAATCTAAACTCATTAATGCAATCTGTAGTGCATCTGTCCCATTAGCGCACGTAATAACATGTTTAGATCCAATATACTCCGATAATTGCTTTTCGAAATTATACACTTCTTCACCTCTTATGTAACAGCCCGAATTTAATACATTGAAAATTCTTTGATTAATGTCTTTAGAATGTTTATTATATTGGGAAACCACATCGACCATTTGTATTTTTTTCATATTTTTTTTTTACATTAATGTTAATCTAAGACTAACTCCGATATTAGTATTTGAGGTAGGGAAAGATGAAGACACTACATAATCTGTAACAACTTGATCATAGAATAACTTTAAATTTACTCTGTTAT
>Ga0115012_10002034_pt1 | contig 11756 bp, 13 predicted proteins | sample TroAtlMetagenome_FD_88706 | JGI IMG/M metagenome (GOLD analysis project Ga0115012, IMG submission 88706) | Marine eukaryotic phytoplankton communities from Atlantic Ocean - Tropical Atlantic ANT10 Metagenome | ecosystem: Environmental > Aquatic > Marine > Oceanic | place: Tropical Atlantic...
CAGCGAAGGATCGCCAGCTGATCTGGCCATAGCAAGAACCAAAACCTTCTGGAATCGTAAGATTTATATGTGCAGCACTCCAACAGTTAAAGGGATCTCTAAAATTGAGGCCGCATTTGAGGAGTCTGATAAAAGATACTTTATGGTTCCATGTCCAGAATGTGAAACCAAGCAAAGATTGATGTGGAAGAATGTTGTTTGGGATGAAGATAAACCAGAAACTGCTCATTATGTATGCCAGGAATGTGGATCTGTAATTGACGAATCTAAAAAGCCCTGGATGTTAAAACATGGCGAGTGGCAAGCAACAGCTTCCTCGGTAGATACAGCTGGCTTCCACATATCAGAGTTGTATTCTCCCTGGTCAACTTGGGCCTCAATGGCCCAGAACTTCTTAGAGGCCAAGAAAATGCCAGAAATGTTAAAGACATTTGTAAATACAAGTTTGGGGGAAAGTTGGGAGACTCCAGGCGATGGTGTAGAACATGAAGGCTTGTTGGCCAGAAGATTAAATTATGATCCTCTAACGCTGCCAGAAGAAATATTGGTAATAACTTGCTCAGTAGATTGCCAGAAAGACCGCTTGGAAGCTATGGCCGTGGGTTGGAGCCACAACTACCAGGCATGGGTGGTTGAACATAAAGTATTCTGGGGAGATCCAAATGCAGTTAATGTTTGGAATGAATTAGATCTATATCTAAAAACTAGATTTAAAACAGAATCTGGAAGATCTATAGCAATCTCAGCCACTTGTATTGATTCTGGTGGACATCATACTAACCAGGTTTATTCATTTACAAAACCACGCCAGGGCAGAAGAATATTTGCAATCAAAGGTGCCAATGTTCCAGGTAAGCCAATTGTAAGCAAGCCAAGTTATGTGGGTAAAACACAGGTTGCTTTATACACAGTTGGAACAGATACGGCTAAAGAGAACATATTTGCCAGGCTTAATGCTGAAGATGATGAAACAACGCTGCATTTTCCAGCCGATGTTGATGAGGAGTTTTTTAAACAGCTTACAGCTGAGAAAAGAATTACTAAATGGATCCGTGGCCGTAAATCTTTGGCCTGGAAACAAATTAGACCAAGAAATGAAATTTTAGATTTAATGGTTTACAACTTTGCTGCAATTTATCTGTTAAATCCAAATTTTGATCTTATTGAGGAAAGATTAGTAAGTGGATCCAGGGAAGATCCAAATAAAGGCCCAGGATCCAGGAACAACCAAAATATAAGACCAAATAAGAATTTTGCTACCAGGTGGAAGTAATATTTATATATTTGACAAGATTTAAAACGACCTTAGTGTTTTTGTGTAAGTTTACATTTTAAATACAGAGGATTAATTGGCCAATTTATTCGATTCAACTAACTATCCAAATTATGTACCTGAAGAATTAAAGAAGGGTGATAACTGGAATTGGAAAAATGATAGTCTTGGAACAGACTATGACAACTCATCTTTTACTCTCAAATATGAATTTAATCTAATTGATGGATCCACAAATACACATTTTCAAATTGTGGCCACCAATGATGGATCTAATTACAAAGTTGAGGTGCCGCATTCAACAACTACTAATTACACGGCTGGGGAATACAACTGGATAGCTAATATCCATCGCAATTCTGGCGGTAGAGTTAAAGTTGCTGAAGGGTTTATGACACTTCAAGATGATTACGCTACCACAACATCTTCAGTAAGATCTTTTGCCAAGCAAATGCTTGATGCGATTGAAGCTGTGGCCTTAAACAGAGCCACTATGGATCAATCATCAATGAGTATTGCTGGTAGATCTCTCTCCAGGATGTCTATAGACGAACTAATGAGTTTTAGAGATCGTTTTAAAACTGAATACTTACAAGAATTAAAACAAGCCAGGGCCAAGAACAACAAAGGCACTGGCAACACTATTAAGGTTCGATTTGGGCCTACATCCACATTTAATCCAACAGACTTAACATAATGGCCTGGTATAACAACATATTTAATCGTACTCCTAAACCACAAAAGAAAACTTTTAAAAGAAGTTATCAAGGAGCATCAACTGGAAGGTTGTTTGCTGACTTTTTAACATCTAGCAAATCAGCTAATGCTGAAATAAAAGACAGTCTTAGAACTTTAAGAGATAGAGCCAGGCAATTAGCAAGAAATGACTCTTATATAAATCGTTATTTAAACTTAATGATTTCAAATGTGGTTGGTAAGCATGGGGTTAGAATCTCATCTAAGGCCAGAAATGATAATGGATCTTTAGATCTGCTGGCCAATAGACAAATAGAAGATGCCTGGAAGCAATGGACTAAGTACGGAGTGCCAACTGCAAATGGCAAGATGTCATTCCTTGATTGTCAAAAACTCTTTGTAGAATCTTTGGCCAGAGATGGTGAGGTTTTAATTAGACATATAAAAACTAATAAAAATCCATTTGGTTATCACATTCAGTTTTTAGAAGCTGATTACCTGGATGAAGATCTAAACACTACAGCAAAAAATGGTAATAAGATCTGCATGGGTGTTGAGGTTGATTCTTACTATCGACCAATTGCCTATCATTTGTTTAAAGAGCATCCATATGACACAACCTACTCTGCTAAATACAACAAAAAGCACATAAGAGTTCCAGCTGAAGAAATAACCCATTGCTATATGCCTAATAGGGCCGAGCAAACAAGAGGTGTAAGCCACATAGCAACAGCTATGGCTAATGTAGCTCAATTAAATGGCTATCTTGAGGCCGAGATCGTAAGTGCAAGGCTGGGAGCCAGCAAATCTGGTTTCTTTAGTTCGCCAGATGGCAATTCATATGTTGGCGATGGTGTTGAAGATACTTTTAATCCAGTTATGAATGTAGAACCTGGTACATTTCAGCAATTACCAGATGGTATGCAATTTACACCTTATGATCCAACACATCCAACAAGTGCATTTGAATCTTTTACAACCACAGTTTTAAGATCCATTGCATCTGGCCTTAATATTTCATATCACGCTTTAAGCAATGACTTAACTTCAGTTAACTATTCTTCTATCCGCCAGGGTGCTTTAGAAGATAGATCTAACTTCCAGATCTGGCAAGAATTTATCATTCAACATTTTATTGATGTTGTATTTAAACGCTGGTTAGAAATGGCCATAACAACCAAGGCTATTAATTTGCCAATCGGTAAATTTGATAAGTTTGCTAATTCTATTAATTACATTCCAAGATCATTCTCCTGGATAGATCCATTAAAAGAAATGCAAGCCAATGTTGTTGGCCTACAAAATGGAATAACAACTTACTCAGATATTGTTTCTAGCTACGGCAAAGATGTAGAAGAAACATTTGAACAACATCAAAAAGAAAAGGAACTGGCGGATCAATATGGGATCTCCACGGCATTTCAGCCATTTGGTAATAAGGCCCCAGTTCCAGCAGAAATAGAAGGAGATCCAGATAATGAATAACAAGTTTCAAGCGGCAATTACGCCAAATGAAGAACATCCTAGCGAGGTAAGCATGGAATTTAAAAGTGAAAATCCCATCCTCAGCGAAACAGAGGTAGAAGATTTAATTGATTCTACTGAAGTCATTGAGGATGTTGAATTAGATGCAACGGATAGATTGTTTGACGATGAAATGTCATATCGAACAGTCAACTTATCCAGGGCATCTTACATTGACGAAGATACTAGACGAGTTCGTATAGGAGTGTCATCCGAAAGCGAAGTTGAAAGGTCATTTGGGTTAGAGGTTCTATCCCACAGGGCAGAGGATATAGATATGTCATTTATAAAATCTGGCACAGCACCACTTCTGAACAACCATAATATGGATGAGCAGATTGGTGTTATTGAAGAATTTAGACTTGATGAGGCCGCAAAAAGGACAGTTGCGGTAGTTAGATTTGGTAGATCTGCACTTGCTCAAGAAGTCTTTCAAGATGTAGTAGATGGAATTAAACAAAATATTTCCGTTGGCTACAGAATTAATAAACTGGAACAGTCATACAACGACAAAATAGGTGAACATTATCGTGCAAGCTGGGTTCCGTACGAGGCTAGTCTTGTAAGCATTCCTGCTGACACGGATACATCAAAAGTTGGCGTGGGCCGTTCTAAATCTAACAATATTCCAAACACAAAGGTGAAAATAATGGAAAACGAAAAACAAGAAATTAATCTTGATGAAGTTAGATCTCAAAGTGCAGACGAAGCAAGAAAAGAATTTGCTAAAAACTCAAAAGAGATTTTAGATCTTGCTGCAAAGCACAACAAAAGAGATTTAGGTAATCAAGCTATTCAAGATCAATTATCAGTTGATGAGTTCAGAGGACAATTACTAGAAACTATTTCTAATGATGTACCTTTAGAAACTCCAAATGAAATTGGTTTAAGCAAAACTGAAACACAAAGATTCAGTGTTATGCGAGCTATTAATGCAATGGCAAATCCAACAGATCGTAAGGCTCAAGAAGCTGCACGATTTGAAATGGAGTGTTCAGAAGCTGCTCAAGAAGCATATGGCAGAACAGCACAGGGAGTTATGCTTCCAGCTGAAGTCATGGCTAATTGGAATCAGCGTGATATGTCTGCTGGTAGTGATGGCGATTTAATTGGTGAGGATTACAGAGGACAAGATTTTATCGATGTTCTTAGAAATAACTCAGCAGTTATGCCTTTAGCTACAAATCTTAATGGCCTATCTGGCGATGTTAAGATTCCAAAAAAGACAGCCGCAAGCACAGCATCATTCATTAGCTCAGAAGGCGGAGCAGCTGGTGAGTCAGAAATGACAATTGGCAACATTGGTCTCTCCCCAAAAACTTTGGGAGCATTTACGGATGTGACTCGCCAACTAATTATTCAAAGTTCTTTGGATGTTGAAAATCTAATCAGACAAGATCTTGCGGCCTCAATGGCGGTTGCAATTGATGACGCTTGTTTAGAAGGTGATGGAAACAATGGCAAGCCAACAGGTATTACAAATACCACTGGCATTAATACTGTTTCATTAACTTCTGCTGCGGCTCCAACATGGGCTGAAATGGTTAGCTTGGAATCAGCAATTAGTGCAGACAATGCTCTATTGGGTAGGCTTTCATACATTGTTAATCCTACTAACTATGGAACATTAAAATCTACATCTAAAGACACTGGAAGCGGTATCTTTATTGCAGATGGCAATGGCATGAATGGTTATCCAATTGTTTCTTCAAATCAGTTAACTGCTAACAACTATGTATTTGGAAACTTTAGCGACTTGCTAATCGGCTTTTTTGCTGGGCTTGACCTAATTGTGGATCCTTATACATCTTCAAGTTCTGGAACTGTTCGAGTAGTTGCACTTCAATCTGTTGATGCAGCTGTAAGAAATCCAGTCTCATTTGTAGTTGGTTCTTAATAACTAGTGTTAACCACTAATAAGATGGCGGGCCTAGTGTCCGCCAGCTTTAAACAGGGAAAAAATATGAAAGTTTTAATTTTGGCAGACACAGTTGCTAACAGTAAAAGAGTTCACGCTGGCGATGTGATTGAGGTTTCTCAATCTGAGGCCCACATTTTAATTGGTTGCAACAAAGCAAGTGCTCATGTTGCTAAAGAGAAAAAAGAAAGCAATAGAAGCGTAGGCTTAGATGTTTCTGAAACTCCAAAACCAAAGAAAAGATCTAAGGCCAAATAATGGCCCTAGAAAGTGCTGCTGATTTCAGTTCCTATGTAGATTCAAGCGTAGGTTTTGGAATCACTGGTACTTTTTTTGAGGTGCAAGATACCTTGTGGGATTCCAGGCCAGGGTTAATTGATACCTGGTTCGATATTGATAGTGGGGCTTCACAAAATATTAGTCTTATTATGGATGAAGATTATTTTGCCATTGAAGGCAACAGCATTGCAGCTGAGGGCTATCAACCCAGGGCCACAATGAAGGCCAGCGATGCTCCTTATATTTCTCATCAGGATAAATTAATTGTTGATGCTATTACTACAGATCAAGGCAATGTTATTAAGCCAGCAACCACATATTTAGTGGTTGAAGTGCAACCAGATAATGTTGGAATGTTAACGCTAGTTTTAGAGGCCGCATAATGAGCCAAATTAAATATGAAACAGAGTCTGACATGGCCGCATATTTAGATCCTAGCTATGGCCATGGTTTAGCAGCAACTTACACCAGGAATGGTGTTAACACTTCACTCAATCTTATTTTGAATGAAGAATATGTGGAATTAGATGAAGGATCTGGAGTTGAAGCAGTACAACCTATTGCTTATTGCAGATCTGTAGATATTCCAAGTGTTTCACATAACGACACTTTGGCGGTTAGTGCATACAAAGATGTAAACGGCAATATTTTAAAGGCCGCAACTAACTACAAGATTGTTAATGTGCAAAAAGATTACAAGGGTTTTACGGCCCTAGTTTTAGAGGAGCAATAATGGCGGATCATGTAAGACAACAAATCCGCAACCAGGTAGTTTCACAATTAACTGGTTTAACTACCACTGGATCTAATGTATTTGATTCCAGGGTTTACCCTTTAGAAGATGGCAACTTGCCAGCGATTTTGGTTTATACAAAATCCGAAGATAGCGAGCCAATAGAGATTGGCCCAAACAGAACAAGTGAAAGAATATTAAGCCTGGTTGTCGAGGCCTATGTTAAGAGTACAACTAATTTTGAAGATACTCTGGACACTGTTTGCAAAGAAGTAGAGCAAGCAATTGCAGCGGATCCCACATTATCTGGGAAGGCCAAAGACTGCTACATAGAATCTACTGAAATTGAATTTAATGCGGAAGGAGAAAAACCATTGGCGTTTTGTACCCTTACTTTTTTAACTAGCTACTATGTCCAGGAGCAAAATCCAGATGTGGCAGTTTAACCAGGAGTAAATTATGAAAATGATTTCACCAGATGGATCAAGTTTTATAGATGCACATCCTACAAAGGTTGAGTATCTTAAAAAAAAGGGTTGGAAGGAAGAAGCAGCCCAGGAAATTAAATCTTCTTCTAAAAAACAGCCGAAAGGCGAGGTAAAAGAAAATGGCAGTACATAGAGGCCAAGGTGGCCTAATTAAAGTTGGAAGTAATTCTATTGCAGAGGTAAAATCCTATTCATTAGAGGAAAGTTCAGACACGATTGAATCTACTTCAATGGGGGATTCATATCGATCCTTTGAACCTTCATTACTTTCTTATTCTGGTAGTGTTGAGTGTTTTTGGGATGAATCAGATGCAGCACAGGTGGCTTTATCAGTTGGTTCATCTGTGACTTTAGTTTGGTACCCAGAGGGTGCTGATAGCGGAGATACATATATGTCTGGCACAGTTATTGTCACTGGGAAAACTATTACTGGTTCATTTGATGGAATGGTGGAAGCATCTATTTCTGTTCAAGGAACTGGCGGTATTACAACAGCAACAGTATAAAAATGTCAGTAATAGATAACGCAGTTAAACATTTTGAAAATCAAGATGTGAGAGTGACGCTGGTTCCAGAATGGGGCCAAGACGATGAATCTTTAAAAATATACAGCAAGCCATTAACGCTTAGTGAAACTTCTAAACTCTACAAAATGAGCAAGGAAGATGATCTAACGATGATGGCTTATGTATTAATTTATAAGGCATTGGATAGCGAAGGGGAAAAGTTATTTGATATTGGCGATAAAAATAAACTTTTAAATAAAGTTGATCGTGAGGTGTTAGTTAGAGTGGCCCAGGAGATTATGGGGCAAGAGCCTATTGAGGAAACAAAAAAGGACTAACAGAGGATGCTAATTTATTTCTGCAATACAGCCTTGCAGATAGACTAGGTAAAACCCTAGAAGAACTACAGCAAATTAGTGTCCAGGAATACCAGGGCTGGATTGCTTATTTAGAAATCTTGGAAGATAGAAGGAAGCATGGCAAATAAAAAGGTCAAAATTGAGTTAACAGCTGTCAATAAAACACACGCTGCTTTTAGTAAGGTCACCTCTGGCTTAAAAACAGTTGGTGGTGCCGCTGGCACAGCAGCCAAGGGTGTTGCTGGCGTAGGATTAGCTGCAGCTGCAACAGCTACAGCACTTGCTGTTTTGGTTGGTAAATCTTTTGAATATATTGATACGCTTGATAAAACATCAAGAAGAACTGGTATTGCTACAGATACATTACAAGCCTTTCAATTGGCTGCAATTGAATCTGGATCTTCCGTTGAACAAGCCCAAAAAGGTTTAGAAAAATTTAGTAGATCTATTGGTGATGCCGCCAGTGGTTTAAAAACCCAAGCAGATATTTTTAAAGATCTTGGTATAGATCTAAAAAATTCCCTTGGCGAAATGCGAGATCCAACACAAATATTATTTGAGGTTGCAGAAGGGCTTAAAAATTTAGGTTCTGAAGCTGAGAGATCAAGAGTGCTTGCTAATTTATTTGGTAGGGCTGGGATGCAAATGAGTGAGGTTTTTAGGGATGGTGCCAAAGGATTAGAACAGTTTATAGAAAGATCAAAAGAACTTGGAATAATCTTGCCAGATAAAGTTATTAAAAATGTAGCTAAATTTAACGATCAATTTTCAGTTTTAAAATTACAAATAAAAGCAGTTGGAAACAACATAACTGGTGCATTGGTGCCAGCTTTTTCTCTTGTAGTTGGCGAACTTACAAATATGCTTACAAGCACAAATGAGGCTGAAGGCGGATTTGAAAGTTTAGGTAAAAATATGGCCATAAGCATAATGCAAGGGGTTAAATTTGCGGTTCTATCTGTCCAGGAATTATTTAGAGGAATTGAACAACAATTTTTAACCTTTGCTGCAAGTGGTGCTGGCAAATTATTTGGTTTTGATCTAACGCCTATACAAAAAATGCAAATTGAATTAATCAACGCTCAAAATAAAGTTGAGAGTATTCAAAAATCTATAACAGATTTCAACACTGGTCAGCAAGATACAATTTTTGGGATTAGCCCCACTGACATAAGTTTGCTAAATAACAGCCTACTTTCAGCAGAGCAAAATGTTATTAAATTGAAAGAGCAACTAGGTGATATGTTGCCACCAGAGAAAAGCACTGCTGTTTTAGACTTTTTAGATAAAATGATTAAGGCGGTTAAAGAGGGCGGTGATGCTTGGGAAGTGCTTGGCGATAAAGGCATAAACTCAGTCACAAATTTACAACAGCCATTGCAAGTATTTGACAGTCAATTAAAAGATATTAATAAAAGCATGGGTACTGCAATAGTTTCTTCAATGAAAAAATTTGAAGATACAATTATGCAAGGCTTAAAAAATGGAAAATTTGCATTTGAAGATTTTGCAACTTTTGTTGTTGAACAGTTGCTAAGAATTGCTATACAGCAAATGATAATTGCACCTATGACATCTAGCCTTTCAGCAATGTTTCCAAAATTTGATGGCGGTGGATATACAGGCATGGGTTCCAGGAGTGGTGGAGTAGATGGTAAAGGTGGTTTCCCAGCAATACTACATCCAAATGAAACAGTTATAGACCATACAAAAGGCCAGGCCGCTACTAGTTCTGGATCAACAGTTAATTTTAATATTTCTACAGTAGATGCAGCTGGGTTTGATCAACTCCTGGCATCAAGAAAAGGTTTAATCACATCAATAATAAATAACGCCATGAACAATCAAGGCAAAATGGGAGTTGTATAAATGTCTGGACAATTTCCAACAAATCCAAATTTCAAAACAATAAATTTTAAAGGCGATACTCCAACGCTGGTAAATCAAACATTGTCTGGCCGCAAACAGGTTAGACAAATTGGAGCACAATATTTTTCATTCACAGTGCAAATGCCACCTATGCAACAAGAAAAGGCCCAGGAAGTATTTGCATTTTTACAAAAACAAAAAGGTTCTTTTGAAGATTTTACAATTGTTGATCCAATAGACAATCTTGGGGCCAGCAAATCTGAAACAGATATTTTGGTTGCTGGTGCACATACGGCTGGAGATAACACTATTGCCATGGATGGTTTTTCAACAACCACTGGTGCATTAAAGGCTGGAGACAGAATTAAATTTGCTAATCACTCTAAAGTTTACATGGTAGTGGATGATGCTAATGCTTCATCTGGAGCAGCAACCATAAGCATATCGCCTAATTTAGTGACCGCACTTGCAGACAATGAAGCCGTGACTGTTAACAAGCCCAGCTATACTGTTTATCTTGCCAACAATGAAATTATGTATATTACAAATGCCAGCGGCTTTTACAGTATTTCATTTGATGTGCGAGAGGTCATTACCTAATGCCAAGAAGTTTATCAACAGCTATACAAAACCAGGTTTCAGCAACTGCAACTAAAACAGCTTTTTTGGTTGAGTTGAATTTATCAACAGTAATTAGGCTGACAGATTGGTACACAAACATTACTTATGATTCTAATTCTTATGAGGCTGGCGGATCTTTTTTAACAGTAGATTCAACAACTGAAACAGGTCAGCTGCAAGTAAACGAAATCAATATTAGTTTTTCAAATATTACAGATCAAGTTAGATCCCTGGTGCAAAGCGGAGCCTTTACAGATAAAACGGCTGAAATTTATTTAGCTTACTTTGATGCTAATGAGGATATTGTTGGAGCAATTAACTTTTTTACAGGTCAAATAAGAAATGTCTCTATTAATGAATCTATAGAAAGCTCAACCCTAAACATGATTGTTGCAAGTCATTGGGCTAATTGGAATTTAACAAAAGGTAGGCACTACTCAGATGAATCACAACAAGATTTTAGTTCTGGTGATAGGGGAATGGAATTTGCTGGCCAGGTTAAAGAAGATGTTAGGTGGGGTATGTAATGTCATTTTTTACTGCTGTAGGTAATTTCTTCAAAGCGGCCTTTCATGCTTTTGCTGAAGCTAAACTAATAACACAAATACAGATAACCTTAACAGCTGCAACACTTGCTGTTGGTGTTAAAGGGTTTATGCAAGCCAGAAATATGCTCAACAAGGGCCAGGACATACTTGCTAACAAAACCTCTATGGGCGGAAAGGTAGGCATCATCTATGGAACAAGAAGGGTGGGTGCACAAATTATTTATATGGATGTAAATGAAAACGATTCCAGAGATATGTATGTTGTTTATGCTTTATCTGTTGGCGAGTGCGATGAAATTATTGGAAGCACAATTGAGCTAGACGGCAACCCATTAAGCGATTCTGCAAGATTTAGAAACGGCGGATATATAGGCTCAGATAAAATATCCTCTGGTTCTGGATCTTTAAATACAGTTTCACAAAACGGCACAAATAGTTTGAACCTTGCTGCTGGCACTTTTGGAACAGATCCAACAGCAAAATATAGATATGTAATAAATTTACATCATGGGGCTGCATCGCAAACAGCAGATCCTATGTTAGTTGCATCTATGTCTAATTGGACTTCAGCACATAGGCTGGATGGTATCTGTTATTGTGTTGCACACTTTGGTTATGACAAAGAAGGAATGTGGCGAGGAGTTCCACAGCTAACAGTACAAGTTAGAGGCAAAAAAGTTTTTGATCCCAGGGATAACACTCAAACTTTTGGTAATGTTTCTACTTACAAACATTCAGACAATCCAGCTTTATGTTTTCTTGATTACATTACCAATAATGAATATGGCAAAGGCCTAACATCTAGTCAAATTAATATGTCAACTTTTACAGCAGCTGCAAATGTTTGTGATACCCAAGTAGATCAACCATATTTTAACGGATCTGCTAAAAGTATTACCTGGAACGGAACTTCTGGTAATGATTTTATTAATATTACAGGCA
>Ga0115012_10002038_pt1 | contig 11751 bp, 12 predicted proteins | sample TroAtlMetagenome_FD_88706 | JGI IMG/M metagenome (GOLD analysis project Ga0115012, IMG submission 88706) | Marine eukaryotic phytoplankton communities from Atlantic Ocean - Tropical Atlantic ANT10 Metagenome | ecosystem: Environmental > Aquatic > Marine > Oceanic | place: Tropical Atlantic...
CCGGAGTTGCAGTAAAAATATCAGCAACAGTTCCGTCTTCGTTTATTAACTCTAACTCTTGTGAGCTAAGTACATTACCCACAAAAGCCACCTGTCCTGTTGTGGTATTAGCAACTATATCTCCTACTTGAACTCCATCTGCAATAAAATCTGCAGAGGTTAAATCTTCTAACACACCTACTGATACACCATCGTTTACTCCTGAAGCTAATAGTCTTGTATAAGCTAAAACTTTATTGAGTAAGTAATAATTATCATTAGTGGTTAAGGGACTTGGAGTAAAGAACTTATTGTTAAACTGATGAGCTAAAAACTTGGTTTCAGAAAAAATGTTTATCACCTCTTCATAACCTTTAGCTATATCCGCATACCCTGTACCGGACTGTCTTACATTTTCCTTATTAAGTTGGTAGTTATACTGATAAAAATAATCTTCAAATATATCTAACTGAGCTTGTTTTGCAAACAAGTTAAAATCTGCAGGAGATATGTATCCGTAGTTATTCTTATTAAGTATAGATAATACTGTGTTTCTTACCGAGTTTATCATCTGTTAATACTTTGTTACAAAGATAAGCAAAAAAAAAAGAGGACTCTTTTTAAGCCCTCTTCTTAATTTCTTCAATAAAACAATTGTTATGCAACTGTTGTTATTGCTTGACTTAAAGTTACATCAATGGTGGAATCAGTATAAGATTGTCCCCATACCGCTACAAGAGCGTTTTCAACTGCAATTTTATCTGCTGCTCCAAAACTTCCTGCTCCGGTAAGGTCAATTTGCTTGTCATCATAATTGAGAGTTAAGGTTCCCCCGCTTACGCCAACATATACTACACTACCTCCAAAAACATAATCTCCGATTTTTAAAAATTTATTCATCATAGTTTCTAAGATTTAAAAGGTGAATGTTACTGCGTTTACGAGTTCGCTTAATGCAGGTATCGTATACTTGACCTTGCTCCATTTCTGTTGCTGAGAACTTTTAATAACACCGAATACGATGTCTGCGTCTCCTTGTACTAATGCTGCTGCTGATGCAATAGCAATTTTAGAACCATTATTATAATCAATGATTACATCATCATTTGCGTCAACATAGCAAGATGCAACATTCATTAATGAAATAAGTCCTGAACTTTCTACTCCAAGTCCATCCGTTGTGGTTATTTCTCCATACTTGTTCATAATAAAAAAATTTATGAGGTTAATAAAGTACAAAGATAAACAAAAAAACTATGCACTATTTCTACATTTGCTTTTCTAAAAACGCTAACACTTCTACACCATCATCAGTTGTAAACCACTGAGATAAAAACTCATTACGTTCTATACCAAAAGGTATTTTAATCATACGTTTTTTGTTACCTGTTAAGTTAAAATATACCTCTCTGTTTTTAGGTCTATACACGAGAAGTTTCTCATCAAAGAACTTTTGTACAGAAGATTGTAATTTTAAGTTAGGGTCATTGATAGCATTTAAAAAAGCCGAAGGATTTCTACGAGCAAAAATCATTACATCTCTACGAAGCTCGGCTGATGTCATAATAGATACATCTTTTGAAAATAAAACTCTTCCGATACTTTCTAATTGCTCCACACCCATTGCTTTAGCTTCAACCAATGCGTCTACTTCTACATTGATAGCCTCTACTACTTGGGCAGCATCTTTACCATAATCTACCTCAACAAACCTTTTGCCTCGCAAAGGGTGGTAGTGTAAAAACTCTTGAAGTATAGGATTGTTTTTTGCAACTCTAAGAAGACCATCTGTAAAGATAACCGGTTCTACTATTGCCTTTCCATCTTGCTCATCCTCGAAAGGTGACTTTTGATTTCTTGCATATCTTAAAGCTCTATTGTAACCTTTTTCTTCATCAAAATAAAGTAAAGGATTTCTTGGGGTATTTCTTGAAGGGATAATACACGACAGAGGGGCTCTGTCTCTTGTGAGTTTATAAACTCTATCTTTTATTTCTAATTTCATTTTAATTAAATTTAATTTTTAAACAATAAAAAAAAGGGAAGTGTCTTTAAAGACACTCCCTCTTTTCAATAACTATTAGTTGTCAAACAACACGAAGTTGTTAGCACCTAATACACACACACATCTTTCAGATAAGTAGTTAACTCTCATCTCATCAACATCTGTCGTAGCTGCTCCACCTGCTGAACCTGTAATCCACGTTTTGTAACGTCTGTCTTCAGTTTCAGAAGCTCTATATCTAACGTGTAGATAAGGTCTCTTAGCGTTTTTACCAAGAACTTGGTCATAAACACTTGTAGAACCTGCAGGTACTAATAGACCGTTGATACTTCCTGAACCAACTCCTGTAGGTAAATCACCTCTCATTGTTGGGTCGTTTAAGTATTTCCAATCTGTTTTGTAGAAGTCATATCCTCTACGGAAACCTGTAAATCCTAAGTTAAGAGCCATCTCTGTATCGTTGTCAAATAGACCATAAGATGTACCACCTACTCCATAAGAGTTTTGTTCTGCTAACATATCATCGATAGCGAAACTAAACTGTCTGTCAAGGAATAATACATTCTCTTCGATAGCACCCTGTGCATCTAATCTACCAATGATAGTATCAAAGTCAGCTAATGTGTCAGGCACTCCGCCTGTCCATAAGTTACCTCTGTCAGCAACTACAAAGAATACACCGTCAGAACCTTTATTACCAAAGTTCGGGTTAACTGCAGGGTCAACAACACCTGAGTTAGCCTCAGCCGGTACTGCTTCAACCATTGCAGTTTCTAAGTAATCATCGAATCTTAGTCTTGTTTCGTGCTCAGACTTCATATACCAAAGGTATCCTGATGCTCCGTTTTCAGTTGTGATTTCAATCCAACCGATTTGAGCCATATCTGAACCATTAACAAGGTAAGTATCTTTTACGATAATTGGTGAATTATCAAAGATGTAGTCATCAGATTCTAATGAACCTGCCATACCTGCAGTTCCTTTTCTAAATTCAGAACCGTAGATAAAGATAGTATAAGCTGCTGCTGCAACTAAACCTGCACCTTCGTAAAATGCTACTGTACACGTACTGTTCGCTAAGTCAGTCCCGGTAACAATACCTTTGTTTTCTCCTGACCCATCGTTAGCAACGACAACAACTGTCTGACCTTCTCTAATTGCAATCCCGTTTGCCGCTCCAAATGCTGCAGCCCCTGTAGTTTGTATAGGGTTACCTTGTGCATCAAGAGGTTGAGACGGGTCATTAATAGTGAAAGTAGCGACATCGTCACCACCAACTGCTGCAGTTGTACAGTTTATGTATTTAATATGCAATCTTCCTTGCTCTGCCCACTTTATAAGGTCAGAGTTAGAAGGCATTTCTGCTCCTACTAAACGTAGGAATGAACTAATTGTTCTATTACCATATCTTTCAAATTCTTTCTCATATGTATCAGGAAGATACTGATTCAAGAAATCGAAATTGGTAATATAATTTGTGCTTAGCGGCACTTGTTGTGCCGATGGCTGTAAGTCGAAACCTACGCCGCCTAATGCTCCTGCCATAATTTCTAATTTTTAAATGGTTATTACTTTATTTTTTATTACTTCTAATCTTCAAGCCTCTACTACTTGGTGTAGATATAGACTTGATTTGCAATCCATCCTTGTTTTGTCTTGTAATCTGTGGAGTTCTACGCTCAGACATATCAACATTTTTCATCTTACGTGTAACATCCTCAGTTGCATCTGACTTTCCTTGCTCATAAAAAAACTGAGCAAATCTTTCCGGATTCATTGCGATGGCTAATGCCCTATGGTAACCTGCTGCATCATTTAATAATCCACTCTCTTTATCAACGAACTTCTTCACAAAGGAAGAAGAGTCTAATTGAGCTTCTTTAATTTTGCCTGAGTCACCGGGATTAAAAGTTAAAGTAGTATCACCTATTTTGAAATCAAAACCTTTGAAATCCGTGAATACTTCGTTGGTCTTATTTACGAACCAATCTCTTTTTCTTTTTATTTCCTGTTCATTGCTTTTAGCCTCAGCTAAATATTGCTTATAAGTCTCAAATTTTTCTTGGTCCTCTGAAGAAACTCCAACCGTACTTGACTCAAGGGGTTGTTTATACATTTCTTTTTGTTCCTCAAAAAACTTTTTGGCTTTAGCAATAGCTTTTTTCTTAGACATCTTTATTTTCTTAATATCTTTTTCTTCGTCAAGGTCTTCATCAAAAGTGTAGTCATCCATAAGGACTTCTACATCTTCTGAATCTGTTGCCTCTCCTGAAGCTAAAAGATATTCTTCCAACAAATTGTCTTCATCCATAGTAGAAAAATCTCGATTAAGTTTTATATAATCATCCATTCCTCTACCGGTGGTCTTTTTATATTCGAAATAAGCTTTTACATCTTCAGGTAATTCTTCATTCTCCGACTTTTGGTCAAAGAGTTGGTCTACCGATGTAAAATCCTTTTCGTATCTATTCTTAATAAATGAAAGAACGTCTTCCTCTTTTAACTCTGAGGATTGAGTTGTTTCTTCTTGTGTTTCGTCTTGCGACTGTACACTTTCTTGCTCTTCTGTGGCGGGGGGGTTCGCATTGCCGATAACCACTCGCTCCACGTTAGAGTCAGTTGTTTTAGTTTCTTTAACTTCTTGTTGTTCATTTTTTTCATTATGCTTATCAAGAAGCTCTTGCTCTATTTCCTGTTTAGACTTTTGGGTAGCCTCAACCGTTTTTACTTTAATTTCCATTAGATTAGATTTTGTACAAAGTTAATAAATAATTTTCGTTCAATTTATTCAGTTATCTTGGCGAGAACTCAGCTAAGTCAAATCCGTCTAAACTGTCCTCATTAGATTCGAATATTTGTGGTGGTGTGTTGTTCTTTCTCTGATTAATTAATCGAGATTGTTGTGTGTTTTGTTGATTGATACGAGATGCTTTTGCGTCTTCTCTTTGAGTTTCTCTACTTTGCAGTGCTTTCTCAGAAATATCTCTAAGTTGCTGATTATATGCAAACTCTTCAGCCATAAGCTGAGACTTGAGTTTAGCTTCATTATTCATCTTCTCAATTTCAAAAGCAATCTTAGCTTGTTCTAATTGCATCTTTCCTTGCAGTTCCATTTGTTGTTTCTTCATTGCAACTTGAGCCGCCATCTCTTGAGATTTTAAATTTTGTTGTGCAGTCATTGCTTGTTTCTGCATTTGCATTTTCTCCTCTTGCTCTTGTTTTTGTTGACGTTTAAGTTTCAATAATTGGTTTGCAAGTTTTATATTTTTAAGTTCTCTAATATCAATTGCATCTTCTAAGTTAATATCTTGTTTAGATAAAGCCATCTGAATATTTTGTTCAAGTAAAGCTTTTTCTTCTTCATCAGGTGCTACCTCTATAAATATACCAAAATCATAAATGTATAAATCTCTTATCTCGTGAAGGATAGATACATTATACTTTCCAATCTTATTAGCAAAGTCATCTTTAAAGTCAGCGTATTCTAAAATATCCGCTACTCTATATGTTAAAGCTTCTGCTATACTTCTGAATATATATAAACTTCCATCAAGAATATGACGAGTAGCTACATTAGAATTTAAAGCAGCAAGTTTTTGTAAGCCTACTAATGAATTAGGGTCGGGGTCACTACCATCACGTGCTTCATTTAATCCTGTTACCGTTCTAATCATATTAAGATAATGATTGTAATTAGTAATAAGCATTTGAGTTTTAGAAGCTCCGGAGTTAGATGTAAGTTCTTTAATAGGTACTTTACCTTGATTGTAATCTCCATCTTGAGTATAAGACCTACCAATAACAGAACCTGTTTGAAAATAAAGTCTTAATGCATCTTCAGGATTATATGCTTGTCCTGTACCTAAATCTACTTCACTCAGTCCATCTGCATCAATATAAACACCGTCAGGTACAACACGTGAAATAACTTGTTGTAATTTTAAATGAGTCATTTGAATTAAGTCTGCAAAAGGAATCATTCTTCTAACTAAAGATTCTAAGGCTCCTTTATACATTCTTGGGGCACACGCTACATAGTTTGGTAATGCGTGTTGACTTGTGGATTTGGGTCTTACCATATTACGAGCAAGTTCCCATTTAAGTATAATATTAGTACCCATTACCATTACACCATCATACCATACATCAATAGTTTTTTCAAACTTTTCAAAATTCCCCTCTTCCATTACTTCTACCGGTGGGTCAAATTGGTCATCTTTTTCAATAACCTTATCTCCTCCTGATGAAGTTACTTTCTTTTTATAAACCATCTTTTTAGTGGTCTTATAATTAAAGTATAATAATGTACAAGTATCTCTATAAAATATATCATTTTGATAAAACTGTGCTACGTTATAATAATCAAACCAAGTTTGACTATACTGTGATATTTCTTCTAAATCTGCATTAGTAAGAGATGGGTCAATCTTCATCAATTCCGTAATAGGAATAGTTTTAACTTCACCCCAATAAAAACAATCTTTAAAGTAAGGGTCTTCAGTATAACTATATACTACATTTGCAGGGTCTACATATTTAATTTCTACTCCTGCTCCTTTTAAAAACTGATGTCTTGTTATCCCAATCCCTAAAGTTGTAATATCTAAATCACATCTTTTACGTACATCCCAATAGTGATTTTCATCAAGTATAGTATTGATAGCTTCTTCTTCTGCTATCTCAATAGCAGGTTTGTAATTAAGTTGCATATATAATGAAAGTTCTTCATCACTTGCGGGAAGTTCATCTTCGGGAATTACAAAGGGGTCATAGCCACCTTTCTGTTGTACAATACTTAGGATATCTTTAGCAGCCATTTGACCTTCTACTAAATCTTGATATTTAGAACGCTTAGCTTGAGACATAGCATCTTGAGCATATGCCTTTACTTTGAAAAGTCTATCCGACATTCCATTTACTACTATGTCCACAAATTTTGGAATAATAGGCACAGGAGTCCAATCTAAGTTTAAATAAGATAAATCGCCATCAATAGCTAATTCATTTTTATATTTACTTATGGATTGTTCGCCTCTTGCGTATAATCTTAACCTATGAAACTCTCGCCATTGGTCATAGAATCTGCAGCCATTTCCATCTTTACGAAACCATTCATATTGAATAGCCTGTCCTATCATCAATCCATATTGGTCCGTAGCCTTTTCAGCATCGGATACAAACTGTGTGGGAAACCCTGCAGATGAAATATTTATTTTTACGTCTTTCATCTAATTATCTGACTTAATTTTCCATCATTACTATACCTTGCAAAGTTAATCATAATTCTTGACTCTTTTTTTTCAGGCATATATAAATGTTTTTGACACGCCATAATAGCTAAACCGGAGCTAATTGATGCATCATACGAGGTTCTATTGCTAATATCGAACCTTGCCCAATCCTCTAAGGTACGATTAAAATACATACCACTCATATTCTCATTGTCCCCTAATCCCACGTGTGCTTCTATAAAAGACTCTATAGCTGCAGCGTGAGCTTGTTTTACGGCTTCACTTGAGTTAGGAATACCTCCTAATTCTTTTTCGGTTTTAGATAGCTTGGTATAATGTTTATCCGGTCTATTGATACAATAATGTCTATATCCTCTATTTTTAAAATGATATAATAATCGAGGTTTGTTATTTTCAATAAGTATTGGCATTCCATAAAAAACACACGCCATTAAAACATCTTCAAAAAATATTTCAGCCGTTTGAGGTCTTGCAATGTATTCTAAAAAAAATTCATTACTTGGAGCCTCTTCCATATTAAATTTAGTTAATCCGTGTAATGCTCCATTAGAACCTCCTCCTCCTACAGTTCCTGAAATGTCATAGCTATCACAACCAAAGGCTCCAATGTGTTCGTTGCCCGGATATAATTTACCGTGCTTGGTATAACAATTATTCTGTAATCCTTTATTTGGTGCCCACGTAATAATAAATCTTCCTCGCTTATCGGGAGTAAAATAAACTTTAGTATCCTTTACTCCATTTTCCCAATGAAAAGAACCTTTAGTTAAATGTTGTTCTGTTATCATTGAATCGTTATAATCTATCTGTTGATATATCTTTGTAAGATTAAATAAAGATTGTTTACTTTCATCTCTAAATGCGTGTGACTCAGTGCGTGGAAATTGACGATAGTATTCATTTAATGCATCAGGGTCGTGCTTTAAAGAGTCCACTTCATTTTTCCAATATTGTAAAGAGCTTTGAGTAATGTATTCATTATCAATACCTCTTATTTTTTCTACTACATCATCTATAACCGGATGACCATACCTATCAATAAACCCCTCCATATTCCATTCCATCGGAATAAATAAAGAATATAATCCTGATTTTGTTTGTCCATTAGCATTACGTGATAACACATCGGAGTCGGTATATAGTTTTTTAAAATTCCCTCCTCCTTTATTTAATGCATTAGATGTAGAACCCATCATACATTTACCAATAATTCTACTTCCTAATCTAAGACAAGTTTTTGTAACACGCCAATTGTTTAATATATTATTGGGCTTCAACCATTTACCGCTCTCATCGTGAACTAATAATAATAATTTTTCTCCATCATAAGAGTTATCGTCTGTGTTTTTCCAATCTATTGTGGTATCTAACCCTTCTATTTCTTCTTCATCTAATTCATACATATTTTTTTTAGTAATCTTAGACGCAGGAACACGATAAGCTAATTCAGTTTTAGGTTTATCCATTCCATCCATAATGGGTTTAAAAAAGAAAGGTAATCGACTATTGATAGGAACAACTTTGTCTGTAAACATTTTCTTTGCATCTGACCCTGTTTTAGACAGAATACCTACCCGTGAATCTTTTACAAGGGTACCGGTGTTTACACATTCTGATGAAGACATAAATGAAAATCCTGAACGTCTTATCTTTAAGTATATCATTCCAAAACTTCTCTTGTCGGCTTTACAAGCTTCCCAAAAGATGTATAAAATTCTATTTGCTTCTCTAAATTCAGGATAACCAATATCAATATTAGTCCATTGCAAATACATATAATGAGCTCCCGTAATATAAGTAGGTACTCCATTATTCATAAACCAAAAACCATACTCTCTATTATCAAACTCGGCTTCTATATAATCCACCCATCTTGATTTAAATTGTGATGGCATTTCATTCCATTGAAAGATGGATGATATTTTAGATAAAGGTTTTGGAAGTTCTTCTCTTTCCCAATATTGTTCGGTGGAAGTGGAGTGTCTTTGAAGACACTCTTTAGGAGTTTTAGGTAATGCAATGTATAGTCCGGAAATATAAAGTACCTCACCTATTTCTCCTGACTTAGATATTACAATGAGGTCATATTTTTCATTATAGCCATACACCCAAGAGCGATTACGATTTTTATTCGTTAGAACACTCTTCGGTACATAATCTTGTACAACTCTGTACAACAAACTATTTTGACCTTCGTTCTGCAAATCCTTGTTTAGTATCTACTTTAGTATTAGTATTATTTCCTTCTAACGCCTCTTTCTCTTCTTCTATTCTTTTAAGTATTTCAAATGCATCAAATATACATAGCTTTTTGGTAGCTGCCGCATTTTTTAATCTATCTGCAGCAAGGTCATCATCAGGGTCCGGTTTTATAATTTTTTCCTTAGCAACTTTTATAAGTTGTTCTACCGCTTGATTTCCCGCTTCAATTATTCTTAATTTAATTTCTTTACTCATAATATTCTTTTGAATAAGTGTGATGCCTATAATTAGTTAAAATCTCTTCTCCCTGCATTATAATTTTATCAGCAATTAAAATTACATTCTCGTTGTCTTTAAAATAATAAAATTTTGCGTTAGGATATGAAGAATGATTTACATATCTACCTGCTAAAGTTCTTGTGTTATTTATTATTCCATAGCCAATATGTTCTCCTTTTATTATTTGTCTTGTAGCAAAAATCCCTAAACCTTCTATCGAAGATTTATTTACAACATAGTTTTTGTTATTATCATCAACTACAGGACCGGCTTTCGATTCAAACTCTTTTGAGTTTATATATCTATTTAAGTCATCTATATTTATGTTATGCTCTTTAAGCATATCAAAAAAATCACTCATCTTTTTCTTTTAAAAATATTACTTGTACTATTCTTGCATCTCTATCAGAACCAAAGTTTGTTTTAATATTCCTTGAGTGGTTAAGATGAGATTCAAATATAAATAGACTATTATATTGTGCTCTATTAATTAAAATAGGTGTCATATTATCATCATAAATAGTAGTGCCATATCCTTCAGGATAATTTTTATTTAAATATAATATTACAGTTTTATCTCCGTGCATATCATCCGTATGAATAAAATGAGGTTCCTCTTGATGTAATGGAGATTTACGCACAAAATTTAATGTTATCTCATAGTCAGGAAATAACTTAGAGATTAATTTAGCTAAGTCATCAAAGCCTCTTTCTTGAATACCTCGAAACTCACCGGCTTCTGACTCTATTACCTTCCAACCTCCACTTTCTATTTCTTCTACATAACTATCGGGGTCAGGTAATACATTTAAAAAATTCATTGTCATCATAACACCAAAGTAATACAGTGGTCATACAATCTATATAAGGTTTGGTTGTCCACTTTAAATTCATATTCTTGATTGGGTTTATAACATACTTTGTCTCCAATCTTTACTCCTTTGTTTTGAAGAGTTTCATTTAGTATTACTACTTCCCCCATCAAAGGCTCTTTACTTAAAGGTTTATAGATGTAGCTTTCTTCTACAGGAATAGGTTTTAAAAAACAATACCTATCGTATCCAATCCACTCTTTATCTTTTTTATATGCAAAGAACTGTTCATCATCCACAAGAAAAATATTGTCTTTCAAAAAGCTTCTACCGCTTTGTCTTTTACCATACATATCATTGTAAAACTTAAAGACATTGTGGTGTACTAATAATGTATCTCCTTTTTCAATCGGACCCGTGTAGTTAATTGGTGTCTCGATAACCTTTGCTTCTCGGTTTGATGTAGTGTAGTTTTCCTCAGATGTGCTAACAACAACATCAATGTCTCCCATCTTTTTGGTGTTGTTATATCTTGTATTGTTTAATGGACTAACTATAAACTGATAAATAGATTTCATTAAAAATTTATATTATACTCAATGGATATTGGCATAGTGTTCGTAAACTCTTTCCAACATAGAATTTCTCCAACGGCATTTTCTATCCAAATTTTTATAGAATCAGTTTCTTCGTAATGTTTTATGAGGTGAATAGTATATGAAGAGCCTAATACACTTTGCCCTACGATGTAGTGCATTGCCCCTGATTTGTAATCAGGACCTATAGAAATTTTCCTAATATCCATTTAATTAAATTTATTTTCCTGCTTTACAAGAGTCAAGCTCTTTTTTAAGCTCTTGTATAGCTTTTACTAATACAGGAATTAACGCTGCATTACCTACTTCCCAAGCTTCATTATTGTTTTTATTTAACAATGAAGGAAGAACGTCTTCTGCGTCCCAATCCTGAATTACTTCATCCAACTCTTGTGCAACAAAGCCTGAATCTTTTTTTCCTGACATTGTGCCATCACGTCTGTCCCAATCCCAAGATACCGGCTCTAAATCCATTATGAATTGTAGTCCTAATTCTAACTCTTCAATGTTATCTTTATCTCTTACATCTGAAAGACCTGAAATAACTTGAGTATTACATCTTAGTGTAGTTACATTATTATCTCCTAATACAACTTCATTATCGGCTTGTGCTTGAGAGTTGTGAC
>Ga0115012_10002040_pt1 | contig 11750 bp, 11 predicted proteins | sample TroAtlMetagenome_FD_88706 | JGI IMG/M metagenome (GOLD analysis project Ga0115012, IMG submission 88706) | Marine eukaryotic phytoplankton communities from Atlantic Ocean - Tropical Atlantic ANT10 Metagenome | ecosystem: Environmental > Aquatic > Marine > Oceanic | place: Tropical Atlantic...
CTTAATGGAAACGCTTGAATGTGGAAAAGCAGAATATGACTCTTATATAAGAAACGGGTTAATGCTTCAGTTAAGAAGAATAGAACTAGGTCAAAATATTGAACAAGATCATATGAGAAATAGGCAATTGGTTGCATCATGGGCATATGAACAAGGTTTAGAAGAAAATGTAATCGAAAAGAAAATTAAGGATAATAAAGTATTTTTTGTTATTAATGATTATCAAAAACTTCAAAATATTTTTGGAAAATTGCTAAGAGAAATACAAAGAATAACATCTGAAGGCGACTTTGATTCAGGGCAGTTATTAGTTGAAAACTACGGAGTGAAAGTAAATCAAGAAATTCACACAGAAGTGTTAGAAAGATCAAAACAATTTAATAGCGCTCCATATGGTGGTTTTATCAATCCAAAATATTCATTAATTAAAAATGAAAAAAGTGAAATAACTGATGTTTTAATTGAATATCCAGATAATTTTACTGATCAAATGATGGAATATGCTAAAACATACTCATTTTTACCTCATATGAATTAAATTAACTGGTAAAAAAATTAATTCCCTCATTAGATAAGGAATCTAATATTGGCTTATATATCTCTTTATAAATTGGTATTCGTACACCTTTTAATTTTAATTTATTTTCCAATAAAAGTTTACATGCAAAAAATACAGGTAAACCAACAGTTTTAGACATTGCTGTGTGAATACTATCATCACCTTTAACAACCATAGATAATTTTAAATCATGGTTTTTATTATTAATATTATAATTGAATTTATGTTGCATAACAATCATGTCTTTATCTGTATTAGCTAAAGCCCATTTATTTTTTAAAACATTCAGTAAATAATCTGCGGGACTAATAGATTTATGTAGCTTATTATATTCGCTAAACAAATCAAGATATTCCATTTTTTTTAATATATGAGTCTTATTTAATTTTTGTACATATTTAAAAAAATCATGCTTACCTATAATATCCTTACGATGACTTTCATCAGTCATTCCTAATTGAACAAACACATTCCAAGCCTCTGAGAAACCAACTTTTCTCAAGGTTCCTCTAACAATTGTATGTGCATCTAATAAATTATATTTATCTCGGTAATGTAATGAATCCCTATTTGCATATGATTCAAATTCTCCATAATTAGGAATAGTGACACTTTCAGTATTAGTAAAAACCTCCTTATATGAAAAATTTCTAATTGATCCATTTTTTAAATAAGAAGCTCCAGAACTACCTGCTAAAACAACATTTTTTGGGTTCCAAGTAAATTTATAATTCCATGGATTATTATCAGACTCTGGCGCAACTAAACCCCCACAAAAAGACTTAAATGTATTGATGATAGCTCCTTGGGCTTTTAATGAATCTATCACATCCATGGCAGAAATATGATCAATACCAGGATCAAGACCAATTTCATTCAAAATCAAAATATTAGCATTTTTAGCTGAATTATCTAAATATTGAATATCATCTGACACATAAGAAGCTGTAATTAAGTTTTTGGAATAATTTACACAATCTTTAGCAACAAGAAGGTGGAATTTAGGAGGAAGCATAGAAATAACTAAATCTGATTTTTCAATGCACTCTCTTCTAGACTTATCATTATTCACATCAAGTTTTATATAACGACATTCGCCGCTATCAACATAATCTTTAATAAAATCATTATTTGTTTGATCAGCCAATACAACTTGAACACTCTCTGTTTTAGAATAATCAATTAAATACTTTATTAATGTATGTGTTGATCTTCCAACACCTAATAATAATACTGTCTTCATAATTTTTAAAAAAAAATAACAATTTTATTTGACAACTAAATAAATAAATAAAATAAATACTATAAATTAGTTTATCTTAATTGTTTAAATCTTCATAAGATGAAAAAACTACTTCTTTATATCACCTTTTCTTTATTACTCCCTGGATTTATTATTGCAAATGATTGTGATAATGTAATGGACAACGAAAGAGCTAACATTGTAATAGAGCAAATGAAGCGAAAGTCAAATGATAGTTTAAAAATGAATATTATTAAAACATACCTTCAAAGACTTTGCATTAACACTGGTCAAATGTTAGCTATTATGGATGTATTTGAATCAGAAGAAATGAAAACTCAATTTTTCATATACTCTAAAGAATACATTACTGATATCAAAAATTATAATAAGCTAATTAGTAATTAAATTACATAGACAATAATATAATCTTAATTGAAATGAATACAATTGGAACGAAGCCACCGGTTGATATAATAGATTTTATAGATAACCATAATATTGATTGGGATTTAAAGCCTGAGAAACTAGTACAAATCTCACTGGATATGGGAATGGGTAAATTATCTAATAATCATGTTCTATCTATTGATACAGGAAAATTTACAGGTCGATCACCTAAAGATCGATTTATTGTAGATGATATAATTACTCACGACAATATTGATTGGGGAAATATCAATCAACCTATTAGTCAGCAAAATTATCAAAAATTAAAAAAAGGATTAATTGAGCACTTAAATGATAAAAATCTATTTGGAAGAAGATGTTATGCATGCTCTCAAAAAGATTATAAATTAAATATTACTCTAATTACTGAATACCCTTGGTCAAATCTATTTGGTTACAACATGTTTCTGAGACCAAACAAAGAAGAACATGCAGCATTTAGTCATGAATGGACTATTATATGTGCACCTAGCTTTAAGGTTTCTAAGCCTGAACAATATGGGCTTAATCAAGATAATTTCGCAATATTAAATTTCAATGAAAAAGTCATTATTATTGGGGGAACTGGTTATACTGGTGAAATTAAAAAAGGTATTTTTTCTGCATTAAATTATATTCTACCCACACAACACAAAGTATTGCCTATGCATTGCTCTGCTAATATTGGTGACAAAAATGATACAGCATTATTTTTTGGACTTTCTGGAACTGGAAAAACAACACTTTCTGCAGATCCTAAAAGAAAACTAATTGGCGATGATGAACATGGCTGGTCTGACAATTCTATTTTTAATTTTGAAGGAGGATGTTATGCGAAATGTATAAATTTATCTTTTGAAAATGAGCCTGATATATTCTCAGCTATTAAAAAAGGAGCCTTATTAGAAAATATTTGCTTTAAAGACAACAATGAAATTGACTTTTCGGATTGTTCAAAAACAGAAAACACAAGGGTCAGTTACCCTATATTCCATATTAATAATATTGCCAAACCATCTCTTGGTCCAATACCAACAAATATATTTTTTTTAACAGCTGATGCATTTGGTGTTTTGCCACCGATTTCAAAATTAACTAAAGAACAAGCTATGTATCACTTCATGTCAGGATATACATCAAAAGTTGCAGGAACAGAAGAAGGTATTGTAGAACCTGAAGCAACTTTTTCAGCATGTTTTGGATCACCATTTATGCCTCTTCATCCTGCTGTTTATGCTAATATGTTAGGTCATAAAATTGAAGAAAATAATGTGCATGTATGGTTAATAAATACTGGATGGTCAGGAGGACCATATGGAATTGGCAGTAGAATAAAATTAAAATATACAAGAGCAATGATATCTGCTGTCATACACAACAAATTAAAAGATTTAAATTACAAAGAACACAATATATTTAAATTAAATATGCTAACAACTTGTCCTGATGTACCAAATAACATACTAGATCCAATCAACACCTGGGATAATAAGTCAGATTATGAGAAACATGCAAAAAAATTAGCTAATTTATTTCATGAAAATTTTAATGTAATTTCAAACTCTAAGGCATCACAGTCTATTATAGATACTAACAAATTGAAAGAAATTCAATTAGGTGGTCCAGAACATATTTAAACAAGATATTTATAATAAAAAATGGATCTTTTTTATTCCAAAAACATAGATGAATACAAATTATCCATAGAGGAGAGTAAACATTGTCTAAATTCATTAAGAATGAAGATTAATGATGTTATACTAGTAACTAATGGAAAGGGGTTGATTTATTCATGTAAAATTCAAAATATTGAGAATAAACAAGTGGTCTATGAAAAATTAAAAATAATCTATCAAAGTAATCGAAAAATTAAGTTGCATATTGCTGTTGCACCTCCAAAAAACAAAGTTAGATTTGAATGGCTACTTGAAAAAGTAACTGAAATTGGTGTTGACATCATATCACCAATTATATGTGATCATTCTGAAAGAATCAAAATTAACCATTTAAGATCTGAACGTATTTTAATTGCAGCTATGAAACAATCTAAAAATGCTATACTACCAAGACTAAATAAAATACAAACTTTTCAAGAAATTATTCAAAATTGTAATACAAATTCATACATAGCACATTGCTATAATAAAAAGCAGATTAATTTAAAGATGATTTTAGAAAATAATAAAAATCCTGAGCATATCACTCTTTTTATTGGACCAGAAGGTGATTTTAGTGAAAAAGAACTTAATTTTGCAGAAAAAGAGGGTTTGGTACCTATAACATTAGGAGAACAAAGATTACGAACTGAGACAGCAGCTGTGGTCGCCTGTTATAAGATTAAATCATTGATGCAATAAATGAAAAATATATTTATTTTATTTTTTTTAATCTCTTACTTTAGTTTTTCTCAAAAAAGCTATGAGTTGGCTGTTTTAAAATATAATGGTGGAGGAGATTGGTACTCTAATCCTAGTGCATTAAAAAATTTAGCAAGTTTTTGTAATAATAATCTAAATATGAATATCGGAGAGAATTATGACATAATCGAACCCAATAGTCCCAATATATTTAATTACCCATTTATTCATATGACAGGGCATGGTAATGTGTCATTTAGTCAATCCGATATAAAAAATCTAAGACAATACTTAAAAGGTGGTGGCTTTTTACATATTGATGACAATTATGGAATGGATCAATATGTTAGGAGTGAAATGAAAAAAGTTTTTCCTGAGTTAAATTTTGTAGAACTACCACAAGACCATCAAATCTATCATAATGTTTATCAATTTAAAATGGGATTACCTAAAATACATGAACATGACAATCAACCAGCACAAGGACTTGCATTGATATATAATAATAGAATTATATGTTTTTATTCTTATGAATCAGACTTAAGTGATGGATGGGAAGACCCTAATATTCATGGTGATCCTGATTATATAAGAATGAAAGCATTGAAAATGGGAGCCAATATTCTATGCTATGCAATGAACCAAACACAATGAAAGATTCTGGAAGAAATATTATTATATTAGGACTAATTGGATTAGGATTTTTCTTATTAAGCAAAATACAATTACTAATTATTTATCTTTTCATTGCCTTAGTTTTATCAATTACAATTAATCCGCTAAATAACTGGATTTGCAATATCCACATTTTTAAACTTAAGCTTAATAGAAATATAGGAGCCATTTTATGCTTATTTATTATAGCTAGCTGCATGTCGTTAATTGGCTATATATTATCACCAATAGTAATAGAAGAGATACAGATTATCAGTTCTATTAGAATAGAAGAAGTGCAAAAATTTTTACAAATTGTAACAATGCAATTAAATGAACAATTCAAATTATTTAATATTGACATTGAAGCAAATATATTAGACTTACTAAATATTTTAAACATAACATCTATTAGTGGCTTATTTCAATCCATGCTTGGTGTACTTGGAAATATTTTTATGGCGATATTTTCAATTTTATTTATATCATTTTTTCTCATTCGAGATCGTGCATTATTAAAAGAGAAGGTGATTAATACAATTAGCTACATTACACCTGAAGCCAAACAAAAAATAAATACCATTATTTACTTTATAAGGAGATATTTTATCGGATTATGCTTACAAACAGCTATACTATTTATATTATTTGGTATTGGCATGTCATTCTTACAAATCCCTAACCCATGGACATTAGCTGTGTTTGCTGCAGTGATAAATATAATACCCTATTTTGGACCATTAATAGGATTTACATTTACAAGTATAATATTGGGTACAATTTACTTAGATCAGAATATGATAGAATTAATTATACCAATAATAATAAAATCTTTCTTTCTATTTGGATTTGTACAATCAATAGACAATTTCTTAATTCAACCAAGCATATACTCAAAAGCATTTAACGCTCATCCATTAGAAATATTTTTTATTGCATTATCAGCTGGATTTATCGGCGGATTGATGTGGATGATTATCGCTATGCCGGTATACACAATTATTCGTGTTATTTTTGCTGAATTACTTGTGAATTTTAAGAAAACTTAAGACATCAAACTTATCTAAAAAATTTCGTGCAGCATCAATCTCGTCACGTAAAGAATTAGCATCACCTAAATTAATTTTAAAATCTATTTTCTTTAAGAATTTATTTATGCAAGGGGAACTTTTACCCTTACACATAGGCTGTAATTGAATAGCGTATAATCCATTTAATAATTCAATGGCTAAAATTGTTTTTAAATTTTCAATGATCCTGTGTAGTTTAAGAGCAGAATTTGCACCCATACTAACATGATCTTCTTGTCCATTAGATGACACAATGCTATCAATAGATGATGGTGTACAATATTGTTTATTCTGACTAACAATAGAAGCTGCAGTATATTGTGCTATCATTAAGCCGGACTCAATACCTGGATTTTTTGTTAAATATAAAGGCAAATTACGGGTGCCAGAAATTAAATTAAAAGTTCTTCTTTCAGATATATTTCCAAGTTCAGAAATAGCAATAGAAAGATAATCCATGGACACAGCTAATGATTGACCATGAAAATTGCCTGCTGATATAATGAGATCTGAATCAGGAAAGACTAAAGGATTATCAGTTACAGAATCAATTTCCGTTTGAAATATATCTTCAACATGATTGATAACATCAAAGGATGCACCATGCACCTGAGGAATACATCTAAACGAATATGGATCCTGAACATATTGTGTGTTAGATTTAAAGGTTTTACTACCAGCTAGAATTTTTAAAATTTGATTTGCAGTATAAACCTGACCACTGTGTCTCCGAACACTAGCAACAAGTGGATTAAAAGATTCTTTTTTACAAACAAAAGATTCTAATGAAATAGATGCAATTAAATTTGAAAAATGATATATTTTTTTTGCCTCCACAATTGCATTCAATCCATATGCTGACATAAATTGTGTTCCATTTAAAAGAGCCAACCCTTCTTTAAAAGATAATTTGATTGGCTTGATATTTATTTTTTTTTCATCGTTATGAGAAATTATCATATCAGCTAAAGCTGCTAAAGGTGCAAGATCACCCGATGCACCTAGAGAACCTTGCTCTCTAATATTAGGGAGGATATTATTATTAAAACAGTAAATTAATCTATCTACCAATTCTAATCTAACAGCAGAATATCCAAAACTAAGGGATCTAATTTTAAGTAATAAAATAATTTTTGTGATTAAATCAGGTATCTTATCACCTGTACCAGCATTATGAGATTTTACTAAATTTTTTTGTAGCAACTCAATTTTATTTGAGTCTATTTTATGATTACATAATGAACCAAATCCTGTATTAACTCCATATATTAACTCATCTTTCTTTTTGATCCTTTTTTCAAGATATTGCCTAGAATAATTAATCTTAGCAGTAGATTCTGTGGATAAAAAAATATTGACATGTTTTTTTGCTACTTGATATATATCAAATAAAGTTACATCTGCTGCACCAATATCGAATTTTTTATTAATCAGTTTCATAATGATTCAATTAGTTCATTGAAACTTAAAACTTTCTGATCTCCATTAATCATATTTTTAACAGTAATTTTATTTTGTTTAATTTCCTTTTCCCCTATCATAATAACAAACTTAGCACCTCTTTTATCAGCATAATTCATTTGCTTGTTTATTTTGACTTCATCCGGATATAATTCACATGAAATGTTTAATTGTCGCATTTTTAGGATGTAAGAAAGTGCAAGTCGAGCCTCCACTGGGCCAAAGTTTAAAAATAAATATTCAATACCTTCATCTAAGTTGCTAGGAAATAAAATAGCATCATTTAATGCAAGACACAACCTATCAAGGCCAAAAGATATACCTACTCCACTTATATCTTTAACGTTAAATTTTTCTGTTAATTGATCATATCTTCCCCCTCCTAGTAAACTTCCGATATTACTACTTATAGAAATGGCTTCAAGAATTGTTCCTGTGTAATAGTCTATACCTCTCGCTAATGAAAAATCAATTTGCAGTTCAATAGACAGTTCCTTACTTATAAGATTATCAAGAATAAATTCTAATTCTTGAAAACCTATATTTAAGTTGTCATTGGGTTTAATTTTAGAAAAAATATATTTTTTTATCTGCACAAAGGATTTATCTAATGTAAATAGATCCTTTATAAAGCTTACGCCATCTGTTGAAAACCCAGAATCTAGCAAGAGTTCTCCTACCCTATCTAAACCTATCTTATCTAACTTATCTATTATAATACAGAATTTTGAAAAAGTGAAATCGGAAGAAAAAGATTGAAAGATTCCTTCTAAAATTTTTCGATTACTTATTTTAACAATTATATCTTCTAATTGTAATTCATTTAATATTGTATCAATTAAATGAATTAGTTCAATTTCTGACCATAATGATCTACTGCCAATAATATCTGCATCACATTGAGTAAATTGACGCAACCTACCTTTTTGAGGCCTATCAGCTCTAAAAACAGGGCCAACTTCATATCTGCGAAATGGTAAGTTAATCAATGATCTATTTTCTGCCAAGTATCTAGCAAAGGGGACAGTTAAATCATACCTCAGGGCTTTGTCGCTAATTATTTGCGAAAGTTCATTAGAATTCATATTTATAGCATCAGAGCCCACTTTACCTAGATAGTCGCCGCTACGTAAAATCTGAAATATTAATTGATCACCATCATGACCATAACTACCAAATAAATTATCTCGTTTTTCAATTAATGAAGTGGATATTGGAAAAAAAGAATATAAATCAAAATGTTTTTTTATAACTGATAAGACATATTCTCTCCTCTTCATTTCAAGAGAATGAAAATCTGGCATACCACTTAAAGAGAATTTTTTTTTCATATGTTTATCACAATTATGATATAAAAATAAATAAACTTAAAAAGTAATTGATCATATATGTTAATTTTGTTTACAGAAAATATAATTACATGGTAAAAAATATCTTTATAACAATATTATTTATAACACAATTTAGCATTAGTCAAAATATTGATACTAATTGTGTCAAATATGCAGAAATTAATCCTAGTATGATAATTAATTCATATATCCAAGCAATAGGAGGTTACAAAAAAATAAAAAAAATAAAAACTTTACAAAAGAATATAGAAACAACAATTACGAATTCTAGTCATATAAAGATGAATACTACAATTATGTATAAAAAACCAAATCTATATAGTAAAACATTAAGCATACCAAATTTAGGGGAAGTACAAAGCACTAAACATGATGGTGTAAATTGTATTATCAAACAAAATTTAAATAACAAAAAAATCAACAAAAAAATAGAAGGCAAATTATTGGATGACAAAAAGATAGAATTCTATCCCTTTCCTATTCTAGAAATAGAATACTCTGAGCAAAAAAATAACTTAATTAATGTTGAAAATGATATAAATGAAAGTACACATATTATTGAATTAATTGATAAAACAGGTAAGAAAACTCAATTGTTTTTCAATTGCGAAAGTGACTTACTTATAATGAAAAAGGTGATTGAAAATAATAAAACTAATACTATTATATATGAGAACTATAAATCTATTAAAGGTGTACTATTCCCTTTTAATGAAACAAATATTATAGAGATCGATGATGAAATAGTGCAAGAAAATAGAGACACAATATTAGAGATTATCATTAATCAGGAAATTAACATTACTGAATTCCAATAAAAAAGGGCCTTTCGGCCCTTTTTATATAATCAAGTAATTTATTACTTATGCTTTTTTTACCAACGGTAATCCCGTTCTAGCGCTTTCAACAACTTGTTTTCCAGCTGGTAAATCACATGCATTTGATCTTTGATCACCTGCAAAGTAATAAATTGTTTGAGTTCTGCCACCTCTTAGGGTAACATCTTTTGAATGTAACCAGTAAGTTTTTCCCTTACTATTTTTGTGTGAATAAGCCATAATACTTAATTTTTAATTAAAAGTTCGCATTCAATATAGTAATTATTGGCGAATTCTAATCTAAAAAAATGTTTTTTTTTAATTTAAAAAATAATTTTTATTAATTTTTAATGAATTAAGGTTCAAAATGATTAAAAAAAACACGAATAATAGATGGAAATATAACTAAATTGTAATTAAAAATATAATAATGATATGAGATTAAATAAAAAATTAATTTTAGATGGAGTTGTTTTTTTTAAATACAGAGGGCAAATTCCTATCGGTATTCTATTGCTAGCTATTCCAATTCTTTGGACAAACGATAATTATAATATTCACCTAACAGATTATAAATTCATTTTTCAGTGCATTGGTATATTTTTTAGTTTTACAGGATTAATCTTAAGATATTATACTATTGGAACCACTCCAAATAATACATCTGGAAGAAATAGGAATAAACAAATTGCTGATATACTTAATACAACAGGATCTTATTCAGCTACTAGAAATCCATTATATTTTGCAAACTGGCTAATGTGGATAGGACTTTCAATATTTTCATTAAATTATATTTTCTTTCTCATTACAATTCTGTTATTTCATATTCTATATGAACGAATTATATTAGCTGAAGAACAATTCTTATTTAAAAAGTTTAAAAATAAATACTCTGATTTTTGCAAATCAGTACCTGTTTTTTTTCCAAATCTATATAATTTTAAAAAAGCTAAACACAAATGCTCTCTTAAAAAAATACTACGTCAAGAATACTCATCTACTCTAAGTGTAATATGGTCATTTCTATATCTTGATATTATTATAAAATTAATTTATTCAATAAAATTTCTAGAAAAGACTGCACCTTTAGATAGTGTATACATTCACATCTTTATTTTGACTACAAGTAGTTATATAGCATTATGCTTAAAAATAATTCGCACCTACACTACCCTACTAGATGATTGATTGCTATTAGAAAAAAAATACAAAAATAAAAATGTAATTCCGCCATTAATCACTATCAAGTCATGACTAAAATTAAATCCATTAAAAAGAATTGTATCATATTTAGATAACAGATAAGATAAAAACGGTGAAATTAAGACTATAATTGGAACATATCTGTCTTTAACATTTCTTTTAGTAAATAATCCAAACATAAAAAGACCTAACAAAGGTCCATACGTATACCCAGCAATGGCAAATACAACATTAATAATACTGGCATCATTATTAAGGTAATTAACTATTAAAATGACACAAAATAATAAAAAAGAAATTAATAGATGAACTGAATTTCTTAATGATACAGAAGAAGATTTGATGTGACTTTTTATTTCTAAAAAATCAACACAAAATGACGTTGTTAAGGAAGTTAATGCAGAATCAGCACTTGAATAAGCAGCTGACATTAAACCTAAAAGGAACAACACAAATACCATTAAGCCTAAATCACCACTATTAACTACCTGAACAAATAAAAAATCACCACTATCAACATCTATATTATATTTAAATGCATATTCATATAAAAGTGCACCAAGATATAAAAATAGAAAATTGACAAATACTAATACAATAC
>Ga0115012_10002043_pt1 | contig 11733 bp, 13 predicted proteins | sample TroAtlMetagenome_FD_88706 | JGI IMG/M metagenome (GOLD analysis project Ga0115012, IMG submission 88706) | Marine eukaryotic phytoplankton communities from Atlantic Ocean - Tropical Atlantic ANT10 Metagenome | ecosystem: Environmental > Aquatic > Marine > Oceanic | place: Tropical Atlantic...
GCTTTAGCAAGTATAGCTACAATATTGCCATTATCTCGGTAATATGCAAGTGCACCGACTGCCTGATTATTCTCAGTAATTATTTTTGAAACTGTACATTCCATGAAAATATCAATATTGTCCTGGTGTATCACTCTATCTTGTACAGTTCTTATGATTTCTAAACCAGTTCTGTCCCCAACATGTGCCAATCTAGGAAATCGATGCCCTCCAAAATTCCTTTGGTTTATCTTTCCATCTTTCGTTCTATCAAAGACAGCTCCCCACTTTTCTAATTCAAGTATCCTCTCAGGAGCTTGTTCAGCATGTATTTTAGCCATTTTCCAATTATTCAGATGTTTTCCACCTTTTATTGTATCTCTAAAATGGACTTTCCAATTATCCCGTTCATCAGCATTACCAAGTGCAGCAGCAGCTCCACCTTCAGCCATTACTGTGTGAGCTTTCCCAAGTAAAGATTTCGAAACTAGACAAACGGTAGCACCTTCCTCAGATGCAGCGATTGCAGCTCTCATTCCAGCAGCTCCAGCACCTACTACAAGGACGTCATATTTTTTTTCTTCAAATTCTTCCATTAAATCACCCACTGAAATATTTCCTCATTACCAAGCAATCCTAAATATATTCTAATATAGAAATCAGCAACCATAATAGTAACTAATGAAATCCAAAAATATAGTCCATGATTACGATTAAGATAACTTATCCAGGAATTACCTTTTTTCTTTACATAATTAGAGCATGATATACAATCAACATTTCCTCCAACTAAATTTCTCAATGAATGACACGAAGAGACATATAAAGTTAGAAAGAGCGCATCTATTGTTAGAATAAAACTACCAAATCCAAATCCTAACTTATCTCCAAAAATATATGATTCAAATGCATGATACCAATGAAGTACAGCTAAAATAATTGCTAAATATAGGAAGTATCGGTGAGAATTCATAATTATGAAGGGAAGTGCATTCTCGCCATTATATGATTTAATTGGCTTATCAACGGCACATCCTGCAGGATTTGCTAGTAATGATCTGTAAAAGACTCTTCTACCGTAGTAGCAAGTTCCACGAAATCCTAATGGAGCCCATATGAACAAGAGTGTGGCCGGCAATGGCCAAAAACTTAGTATATCTGAAGGAATAGCATTAGGCCCAGGGGATGATATTGGGCTTACGTAGTGTGCTCCATTATCATTATAATATATGAAATCATTTTCATAATTTCCTATGGCTCCATGTTCTATTAGAAGAACGGTTATTGTATAAATTCCAAATAGGGTTAGTATTGTCCCCATTACAAGAGGTTGAATCCACCAACTATCAGTGCGGAATGTTGCGAAAAACCCTTTTTTTTCAACAGGAACAAAGCAGGGCGGTATGTCCAGTGCGTCAGTACTCAATATTTAGACATTAGAGAATGGGTATTTTTAATATATCATCAGGTGCCAATAAACTATTTTATGGACTGGATATAGTAGTATTTACATGAGATTAGCTTTTTTGTTATCTTTGATGTTTTTGACAATATCATTTATGGGTTGTCTTGCTCCAGAGGATAATAGAACTGTTATTGAATCTGAACCTGCTGAGGTTACTAGATTAATAGTAACAGAAGAACAATTAGCTCAATTCCCATTTTCGGATAATCCTATACGCAATTTCACAGTAATTAGTTCTAGTGGTTCTACCGAACGACTTTGGGCAGTCTATGGGACTGAGTTAGCAGAGGATCACAATTATGGAGGTAATTGTTGTGAGCATTACATAACTACGGATCAAGATGGTGTAATCTATAATTTGGGAGGAGAATGGCCTTGGTGGAGTACAGATAGAGGATTAACTTGGACGGAATGGGTTCCTCCTGTGGTTAACAATGACATAGCTACTTGCGAGGAAGGTCAATTAGATCCTACCTTAGACCCAGGCCTTGGAGAGGGTTCAATTATTCAAGCCCCAAATGGCGATATTATTGCAATGACTTGGTTCCCTTATCCAAGTTTTGATGGCGCTGATCAATTTTATGCAATTCTTGGGAAAAAGAGTGGGCCTGACCAAATTGATTGGAAATTCTGTTGGAATACATTTGATAAAGAACCATTTTACGATCGTTCCTGGCAAGTGCCAGTAATAGGTCCAATTAATCCTCCAGCTGAACTCCAATCCATTAATTGCCAATCCAATTGTCCTTGGGCAAGCATGGTAGTTTCAAATTTTTGGAGTTATAGTAATCAAGGTTATCAAATAAGTGTAGATGGATTAAATTATAGGCCAATAGATATTCCAGATAGTACTTCTAATGAGTGTAATGCAGAATATGCTAGATGCGGTCCGGATCTTGAATTTGATCTTCTTTTCGAAGACTTAGGTCCTGAATGGAATTACATGCAACCGCATAGAGAAATGAGGGCATCACCTATACCAACAGGAGGTTTATTATTTCCAAGATGGTTTAGTGATGGCAGTAATTTATTCTTAGATACTGAACTAACTTGGCATAAACATAATTTACCAAATGATTTACTTTTACCTTCAAGAAATCTTGTAATTGATAGTTCTGGAGCTTTGCATAGTGTTTCGTGTAATATTCCCGATCCTGGTGCAAAGGGTTGTGATGGTACATTCAACTTAACACATAGTGTAAGTTTTGATGGAGGCTATAACTGGACAGAATATACTCATGGTTGGTCAGGAGCTGCAGCAGTATCTGATAATACATTTGAGTGGGATTTCCAAGCTGATGGTAATTTGGATTTGGCAGTGATCTCAATGAGAGTTCAAAGTTCTAATTTTACAGGTGATGGAAGCGCTAGTGATGTAGACTTAGTTTTCCACATTAGAGATTATAGTCAAAGTATGGAGGCAGATTCAGTGACTATAGTTGGTTTAGGTGATTTAGATTCGACATCTGGAGCTGGGAATGATATAAGGTTTGATTTTGCTTCAATGGCAATTTTACCAGACGGGGGCGTTGTTGTAGCTTATCATGATAGTACAGACCCAAATGAGGATCCAATGTTTGCTATAGAATTAGAATTGCCAGAAGATTATTTTTATTTTATTCAGGATTAAATAAACTTTTAATTTCTTTTGCTCGGTTTCTGAGAGTTACTTCTGATGTTCCTAATGTTTTAGCTATTTCTAGCTGACTTCTTCTAACTTTAGTTTTCTTACAGGCTAAATAAATGGAAGCTCCAAGTAAAGCAATAGGAGAAATCCCTTGACGATATTCACTATCTTCTACAAATCTTATTATCTCTTTTGCTTCAGTTTCGACATTTTTTGGTAAAGCTAATTTTTTTGTAAATTTTGGCAAAAATGTTATACTGCTTGAAATGTTTATTTTCAATTTCAGTTTTCTTTTTATTAAGCGATGCAATTTACTCAATTCATTTCTATTAAGGCTACAAATATTAGCAATTTCATCTAATGTTATTGGTAAATTATTCATTCTACATGCTGTAAATACAGAAGCTGCAGCGACTTTCTGGGTACTTCTTCCTCTTACAATACCTTTTTTTGATGAGCTGGAAAAAATCTCCAAACCAGATTCAATGATCTTATTATCAAGTCTTAATAATTCAGATATTCGATTAATTTCTTCAGATGCTAATAAAATATTTTTACCTAATGAAACATTTGTTCTTACTTCATTTTGCCATTTCAGAACGGTTCCAGCTTTAGTGGAAACATGGACGTCTTGTTCTTGTTTTTTAACTTTATTAGATGGTTTATACTTCATCCATTGTGGACCGGAATCAAATATCAAATTACAAGATCCACATGACATTATTCCATCACCTTCAGAGGTAATCTGTTCATTATCACAGTCAGGACATTTCATTTCTTGTATACCTCTCTTCCAATTATCTTGGTTATACGCATCCCTTTGTTTGGAGCTATTGCTAGATAGGGTTCGCTAACAGGTCCAAAGATGTTAACAACTCTTCCAACAATTCTCTTTTCAGAATCATAAATTTTTGTGTTCTTTGGCACCTTATTGTTTGTACTAACAATAGCTAGATTACGTGAGTTCAAATGTGAGACTCTGCCAACACACTTCATTATTTTGCTCTTTTAAACTAGTATTTAAAGTTTGTGTTTTTCATTAAAGTAATTCTTTCCAAAAGAAAGTATCATTCTTAGATATTTCATATTTAATTCTCATAATTCTCTCATTTCTAACATTTTCTATTTCAATTTCATCATATTCAATATTACTGAGTGTTAGAAATTCAGCTTGAGCCATTGTGAAATCAATCTTTTCCCCGTGAAGTCCTTTTTCAATATCAATTAGTTCTTTTCTTCCTTGTGTAACATCTGTAGCAGCTCCAATCATTTTTCTAACTTGATGCCAAAGAAACGAAAGCCCTTTAATTTTACACATGATTACATTATTTTGTGTACAAGTTTCTATGCTATTGACACTTCTTCTGGTATCTATATTGTCAGATTCTAAAATTCTGGCGAAATTTTTAAAATCATGTTTTCCAACAAATAATTGCATTGCACTATTGAATAATTCAAATTTATCCTCATTAAATACATAATATCTATATTCTCTTTGTTTAGCAATTCTTGGATTAAAGTTTAAATCAACATCAGAAAAACCCGTAATCCATATAGGATATTTTTCTAATTTATAAATAAAATCTCCCACAAATTCTTTGCATTTATTATTTGAGGTAGTAGTTATGATATTACATGTAGCATTGACACCTTTATCAGTTCGACTTGCAAATATAGGGTTTGAGCATCCAAGTTCTTTAAGGGCTTTTTTTACAACACCTTCAACAGTTATTACATCTGGTTGAATTTGAGATCCATGGAATTCACTTCCATGATATGCTATTCGAAATAAATTAGCAAACTTATTCATTAACTAAATAATTTCTTCTAAAGTATCTCCAAGTTTCGCTGGATTATCAGTAACATGTATGCCAGCGCGTTCCATCGCTCGCATTTTCTCTCTTGCAGTTCCTTTACCGCCAGAGATTATCGCTCCTGCATGGCCCATTCTTTTTCCAGGTGGTGCAGTTCTTCCTGCGATGAATCCAACTATTGGTTTTGTTACATATTCTTTGACATATTCTGAGGCTAGTTCTTCAGCAGTACCACCTATTTCTCCAATCATTATCATTGATTTTGTTTGATTATCATTCTCAAATGCTTCTAAGCAGTCAATAAAATTTGTTCCATTTACAGGATCTCCTCCAATACCGACACATGTTGATTGCCCTAATCCTTTTTCTGTTACTTGGTTAACGGCTTCATATGTGAGTGTTCCAGATCTTGATATAATTCCCACATCTCCTTTTCTATGAATATGTCCAGGCATAATACCAACCTTGCTAACGCCAGGAGTTATTACTCCAGGACAATTTGGACCAATTAATCTTGTTTCAATAGGCTCCAAATATTTTTTAACTTTTACCATATCTAATGCAGGTATTCCCTCTGTGATAGCTACAATTAATTCAATTCCTGCGTCTGCAGATTCCATTATTGCATCTGCAGCAAATGCTGGAGGAACAAAAATACATGAAACGTTTGCTCCATTATCTACAGCCTCATTTACTGTATTCCAGATTGGTACTCCGAGAGTTTCTTGGCCGCCCTTTCCAGGAGTTACTCCTCCTATTAATTTTGTCCCATAATCGAGCATCTGCTCAGTATGAAATTGACCATTTTTCCCAGTAATACCTTGAACTATAACTTTGCTTTTTGAATCTAACCAAATACTCATTATTTACCTCCAACGGCATCTACCGATTTTCTTGCTCCACTATCCATATCATCCGCAGTTATTAGATCTAATCCAGATTCAGAAAGCATTTTCTTTCCTAAATCAACATTAGTTCCAGCTAATCTGACAATTAAAGGTATATCTAATTTAATCTCTTTTGCTGCAGTTATTATACCTTCAGCAATAAAATCACATCTCATAATTCCTCCAAATATATTTACAAAAATAGCCTTGACTTCAGTGTCAGATAATATAATTCGAAATCCTTCAGCCACTTGTTCAGCGGTAGCTCCTCCGCCAACATCTAGAAAATTAGCTGGTTCGCCTCCATGCAGTTTAATTATGTCCATAGTAGCCATAGCCAAGCCAGCTCCATTTACCATGCAACCGATTTCACCATCTAATTTTATGTAATTCAAGCCAGCCTTCGTAGCCTGAGATTCAAGTGGTTCCTCTTCGTGTAAGTCCCGTAATTGTTCAATATCATCATGTCTGAAAAGTGCAGAACTATCAAAATTTATTTTAGCATCAAGTGCAATTATATCATCTTCAGAGGTTACCACAAGTGGATTAATTTCAACAATTGAGCAATCTAATTTGATAAATAGTTTGTATAAACTAATTATAAATTTACAGCAAGAGCTGACTTGTTTTCCTTTAAGGCCTAAGCCAAAGGCTATTTTTCTTGCTTGCCAGTTTCCAATGCCAGTTACGGGATCTGCATAAACTTTTAAGATTTTCTCAGGTTCCTTAATTGCAACTTCTTCAATTTCAACACCTCCTTCTACAGATGCCATTACGACCGGCAAATCACGTTCTCTATCAAGTACAATTCCAAGATAAAGTTCTTTAGATATATCACATCCTTCCTCAACATAAACTCTTCTTACCATAACTCCATCTGAAGTAGTCTGTGGCGTTACTAAATTAGAACCAATTAGTTTGTCTGCAGCTTCATAAACTTCATCAGTGGTTTTACAAAGAATTATTCCTCCACCTTTCCCTCTGCCTCCAGCATGTACTTGTGCTTTTACAACCCATATATTTCCTCCCAATGTTTTACATGCTTTCGCAGCTTCACTAGCATTTGTTGCAACCACACCATTCAAAGTTTTTACATTATAATCCTTGAAAAGCTCTTTTGCTTGATACTCATGAATGTTCATATTATGTTCCACACAGATTGGGGTTTAATACTGTAAGCCATAATATTTATTATGTAAAGATTTAAATAGATATCAATCTGGCGCCAATAGTAGGTTAATTATGGCAAAGAAAAATCCAGCACATATGTTCAGAGGGAAAAAGAAGGCTTACACACGTAAGGAATACATTGGTGGGGTTCCAGCTAGCCGTATTACTCAGTTTGATATTGGAGATGCAGTTGCTGACTTTTCAGTAGAGGTTACACTTTCAGCTAAGGAAGAATGTCTTGTCAGACATAATGCCTTGGAATCTGCAAGGGTTACAGCTAACCGTTACATACAAACACATGCAGGTAGAGAAGGTTACCATCTGAAGATAAGAACTTACCCTCATCATGTTTTGAGACATAATAAAATAGCTCAGGGTGCAGGTGCAGATCGTGTTTCTATGGGTATGAGAAAATCTTTTGGTAGAACCGTAGGTACTGCAGCTCGAGTCAAATCAGGTCAAAAATTAATTACATTAAGAACATCAGATGAGTTTGTATCTGAAGCTAAAGAGGCCTTACGTAAATCATCACATAAGCTTCCAACGCCATGTAATATTGTGGTAAATCAAAAATAATGGCTGAATTAGTTAAAAAATTAAAATTACCCAAACCAGATGGTTTTCTTTATTTTGTTGAAGCTGATTGCTCAGTTTGGAAGCATAAAGGTGGACACAAGGAATTAATTTCTAAAGGATCAAATAAAAGAGAGGCAGGTTATCTTTATTTTATTGATGTTAATGGTGATTTAGCTAGAAAGATTAATCCACAAGAGAGGGATGTTGAAACTAAAGAATTATTTAAACCTGGAACTCAAATTGTAAAATAATTACCAAAACTTCCACCAAGGCTTACTGTAATTGGTAGTACTTCGTTTCATTTTTTTTGCAATATCTAAGTTTCCCTCTGACATTCCTTTCATAATTGCCATATCCAAACTTCGGTATGCTATTTTTCCCGCAGGATTAATATTCATTATTTTTTCAAGTATCTGTGTAGGTATTGAACTGGTTAACTTGAGCCTATCCTGATCGAATTCAATATTTGCAGAGGCCTGAACCTTTTCTCCAGTTGCCTTTGATAATAATCCAGACAAATCTATTTCATTATCATTTTCTTTTTCTCTAAACCACAGTGCAAAACCAGACAGAAAAACATATTCACTAATTATCCATTCAGGTAAATTTCTATTTTCAAAATCTCTTTTTACTTTCCCATTATCTTTCCAGTATTCACTTATGTGTTCAATGAATTTTTCTTTAATTGCCTCTTTCAATATTTTATTCTCAGAGTTACTAATACTGATATGATTAGCAATCTCCTCACTAATCCAATCAGTTTCACAACTTAGCAATAGTTCGCTTTTAGTGTCTTTTTTAAAATATTTCTGGTATTTAGGAATGGAAATAACATTTGATATTTCTTCAGCAGTTAGCTTACTTCTTTCCATGCATTCTTCAATGCTAATTTTTGAATTTAAGATTGATAGAAAGAGTATTCCAGTATTCTTTTCGTTGGGATCAATCAAATAATCACTTTTGTTCCTTTTGGACTATTCTCTAAACAATCTCTTAGATTAACAAACCCGCTAATCCAGCATTCACCGATTTTTGATATTTCTAAAGCGCATTCAATTTTGTTAAGCAAGCCTCCAGTCACATCCGGCCTATTTTCTTCATTTAGTATGGAAATATTTTCCACAAATTTAGAATTTATTTCTTCATATATTTCAATATTGTCAGAATCTAATCTTCCTTTAACCACTCCAGGATAATCCATTATAAAAAAAGTTCTCTTAGGTTTGTATAATTGAGCTAATTTCAATAATAAAGTATCTCCACTTAAGACTTTTACATTATTGTCTTTGGTATTAACTATATCTCCAAATGTTATAGCTATTTTCCCTTTCGAAAGGATATCATCGAAGTTACTTTTTGGAAAATCTTTCAATTCATTATTGGCATCCATTAACATGGTTTGAGAAGGGATTACGCTTTCACATTCTACTCCAGTATTTTTTATTTCTTTGCATAATATTTCATTTAAATCTATTAATTGTTTTCTAGCTTTGATTATGGCATTATTTTGATCATTAGTTCCATCGAGCCCTTTGTCAATATTGTATTTTTTGACAATTGGGTGTGCATAGGATCCAGCTCCATGGACGATGATAATTTTTTTGTCAGATTTTGAAATAATATGGGCTATTTTTCTCATAATATTATGGTGACATTCAGGTGTCTCACTTTTTTTATTTGTAATAAGCGATCCTCCTAATTTCATTATTATGAGTTCATCTGTCATGACATTCTATAGATTGGCACACAAAAAGGTACAGTGTGTAATTATATAGGGAATTTTGTGGGAACTGTGGATAGAAGAATTAAGCTTGCACTTCTGGGAGCCTTTTGCTATAATCTTACACAAGGTCTTTCATTTACTTTAATCAGACTTCAAGCTAATTATTTGGGAGATTTCCGTACTCTAGGTTTAGTAGTAGGTTTACCCAATTTTGCACTTGTAGGTGGCTCAGCTTTTTGGGGCTATGTTGCAGATCGGTGGAGAAGTAGGAAGAGTGTTGTAGTTCTTTGTTCTATTGTTACTGCTTTACTATATCTTCCTTTACCTTGGTTGGGGCCATTAGAATTAGTGTTAGTACGCACAATTCAATCCTTCTTTCTTGGAGGGATGGTTCAGATAGCTACAATGTTTTCTGAATTGGATTCCTCAGCCAGAGGTTCATTTATGGGTCGATTGGAATCTGTATTAGGTTTAGGATGGGGGGTGGGAGCTTTTGCAGGAGCTTATCTTGTTACTGAAGATTCATATGGATTAGGTAGCGGTCCAGTTATATTTTCATTCTTTTTTACAGCCTTTCTAGGATTGATTTCAGTAATAGGGTATATGTCTTCGACAGAAAAGAAAAGGGATTTAGTCAAAGTTGAAGAAAAATTCTTTGTTTACTTTATGCGTTTATCACGATTATTTCTTATTACATTTATTTTATTCATGGGATATATCTTTTTCTTGACAATCTCTCCAGTTTATTTGACAAATATAGCAGGATCAAGTAGTAAAATGGGTTTAATTGTTCTATGTAGTGGACTTATACATGCTTTAGCTGCACCTTATGCAGGGAATTTAATAGATAAATATCCAAGAGAAACAGCTATACGTGTAGCATCAGCCTTTGTCATTTTCTCATTATTAGCTTATTCATTAACAGAAAATCTTTATGTTATAACCTTAGTTTTTACAATTCCAATTTATATGACTTTCTTTTTGGGAGCTAGAACTATAGTTGCAGATACTGTACCTTATGATTTGAGGGCAAGAATGATGGGTTTACTCAGTTCTTTTAGTTTACTTGGTAGTGGTTCAGGAAGTTTAATTGTGGGGGAATTATTGCTCTACTATGAAGAGCAACAGGTATTTCTATTTGGTGCCTTTTTAGCTTCAATAGCTTTTATTCTTTCTCTAAAGAATTTTCCCCATCTGAGAAATTAATATTTATTTCTTTTTTATCTAAATAATTAATAATGTAATCAAAGTAATCTTGATTTGTTCCTAAATCTTCAAGAGTTATTATTCCAGTTTGGTTCAGCTTTTTATCAATAATAAGATTTGTAATTGCGCAAGCAGTTAATCCCGTAGTTCTAGACATGCTACTCCATCCATCTCTCCCTTCATCATAAACAATACAAGAAATTTCATTATCTTCCATTGTTTTTGCAGTAATAATTAGGAGGGTAAATTCCTTGTCCTTTTCAGTTAATTTCCATTCTTTGAATAACTTTTTAGTTGTTATTTCTCTCTGACTAGTAATGTTTCCATTATGGGATTCTAGAGTGTCATCTAGTTTGCCTTCTTCAATTAATTTAGAGACCATTTTGGAATGGCCGGGATATCTAATTGTATATTCTAATAAAGTGGAAATGTCTTTAGTTAATTCCGTAGTTAGTAGTGTTCGTAGTCCATCCGTTAAGAAGGCTTCTAATTTCCCAACATCTTCAAATTCAAAATTTATTAGTCCAGTTAAGGCTTCTACAGTTTTTATATCTCCATTTATTTTAATTCTTGCAGGCCTAGTATATTCTTCAATTACATCAATTGGTGAAAAAGGAGCTTTGTAATTCCAGGGGGGATTTTTCTCAAGAGGTAAGCCTCCCACCATTATCTTAATTTCTTTAAGATTGTTTTTACTTATTAGATTTCCAACAATCATATTGCTTAGTCCAGGTGCTACTCCTGCATCGGGGTACAACGCAGTTTTAGCTTCCTCTGTAATATTCTTTAGCTCATTACAATCCTCAGGCATGAATGAGATATCAACACATGTTTTCTTTTCAATAATCTTTTTCGAAGTTTCAAATCCCATAAATCCAGGAACACAATTGACAATGATTTCGGTATCTTCTAAGGGCTCCAAGAAATCTTCATTTTTCACATCCATTTTCTTAGTAATTATTTTACTATTTAGTTTTTTCAATATATTCAAATTTGTTGTGTTATTGTCTATTGCATAAATCTGATACTTTTTAGCTAATTCTACAGCAATTAGTCTTCCAACCATCCCAGTACCTATTACTGCAATGTTCATTCTAATCTTTTAATTTTTCTCTGGAGACTCTTACACCATTAGGTGTGGCCAATATCCATTTTTGGCTAACACCAACGAGATCACCATCAATGTCAGCTATAGCCCTTTCCAATTCAGCCAAAATTTTGTGTAAAGTTTCTTGATCTGAAGTTAATGGGGTGAAGTCAATAAGTACTATGTTTCCATCATGCAA
>Ga0115012_10002045_pt1 | contig 11731 bp, 8 predicted proteins | sample TroAtlMetagenome_FD_88706 | JGI IMG/M metagenome (GOLD analysis project Ga0115012, IMG submission 88706) | Marine eukaryotic phytoplankton communities from Atlantic Ocean - Tropical Atlantic ANT10 Metagenome | ecosystem: Environmental > Aquatic > Marine > Oceanic | place: Tropical Atlantic Ocean...
GGGTTCAACCGGGGGTGGCATTGGGGCTTCACCCAATTGCTTCACCAACAGTTTGCCAAGCAGGCGGGACCGCTCGTCGCGATCTCTTCTCCGCACCTCGGCATCTTTTTCTCGAGAGAAGTAACAGGCACCTTCGATCCAGGTCTCCCGCACCAAAGCGTACGAAGACAAAGGATCTCGGTTCCAGACTGTGAAGTCAGCGTCTTTGCCCACTTCAAGTGAACCGGTTCGGTGGTCAATCCCCAATTGCTTGGCGGGGTTCAACGTGATGAACTTCAAGGCCTCATGGGGTTCGATGCCGCCGTACTTCACCGCCTTGGCGGCTTCGCCGTGCATTCGACGCGCGAGTTCATTGGAGTCAGAGTTGAACGAGACATTCACCCCCACTTCATGCATGATCCAGCCGTTCCAAGGGATCGCATCCATGACTTCCACTTTGTACGTCCACCAATCGGAGAAGCTGCTGGCGCCCGCCCCATGCTCGGCAATGGCGTCCGCCACTTTGTACCCCTCCAGAATGTGCTGCAGGGTGCCAATGCGGAATCCTTTCTCTTCGCCCAACCTCAACAGAGCCAGAATTTCATCTTGGCGATAGGAGTGGCAGTGCACGATGCGATCGCCTTCGAGAATCTCCACCAACGTCTGCAACTCAAGGTCGAAGCGCGGCGGGATTTCCAAAGCGCGCTCGTCCTCATCCATGGCGTCCCAACGCTCGTGCATGGACCGGTAGAACTCCGCCTGATCAAAGCGATCTCGCATGAATGCCGCGACCCCCATCCGGGTGTCGGGATACCGCCCGCGAGAACGCTTTACGTTTTCACCCAGAGCAAATTTGATCCCGGGCTTGGCGTCCTCCATGCGGAAGTCTTGGGCATCGCCGCCCCATTTCAATTTCACCACAGAGTTTCGACCACCGATCGGATTGGCCGATCCATGCAACTGATTCGCAGCGGTCAAGCCCCCAGCGAGTTGGCGGTACCAGTCCACATCGTCGGGGTTCACCACGTCTTCGATCGTGACTTCCGCCGTGCTGGCCCGACTGCCTTCGTTCACTCCCCCGTTGATGCCCGTATGCGAATGGCAATCAATCAAACCAGGGGTGATATGCAACCCCGTGGCATCCACCACCCGGGCTGAGGTTTCTGGAGGACGGCCGGTACCCAAATCAGTGATTTGCCCCTGCTCGACCAGCATCCACGCGTCGTCCAAAATGCCCACGTCCGAGGCGGTCCAAATAACCGCGTTGATCAGCAAGACACTCTCGGTGGCCGGAGGTTCAAATCGACCGTACCCCCCAAGAGGAATGGGAAGATCGCGATTGGGCTCGGGCAGTTCCGAAGCCAAATCGACATCATCATCTTCACTCGATGTGTCCGTCTCGTCGCCCGCGCGGGACACCACCCGAGTGCCTTCAACCGGCAACGAGCCCATGGGCGATTCAATCGAACCCGACAAGATGCCATCGGCAATGGTGCCCGACAAGACACCCTCCCCACCCGGGGTCGAAGTTCGAAGTTCAATCGTCGATGCTTCGGCATCAAAGGAGCCGCTCGAAAGAGGAACTTGTTGATCCATCATGGACATGGAACCCGTAATACCACCGTCGGCTTGCAAGGTCAGTTCCGCGTCGATGCTCATTTCAAAGCCTTGATCTGGAATCGACAACATGCAGGTCCAAAGTCCGCTGACCGGATCGGGACCCAACATTTGCTCGTCGTCAGAGGCTTCTTTTTCGTTTTCAGAGGCCGCGGCTTCGGCCATCGGTTCGGAGAGCACACCTTCAAAGCCCACCCGGTGGCCATCGGTGGCCACGAACGCGCCGGTCAACCGGTCTTCAATCAACACCGCCCGGAACGTGGCCCATCCCCGGTGCTCCATCAAAGCGGCGTCAACGGAACCCCCGATCAATTCACCATCGACTTCCACTTTCTTGGTGGCAAACGCGGTGTCACCTTTGTTGAACGTGATCTTCTTGGCTTTCCGGTCAAAGGAACACGACATCTGCTGACCGTCCGTCAACTGCAAGGTGCCTTGGTTTCGGAAGGGTTCCACGGGAGGCTCTTGCACCACGTGCTCGACCCCACCGACCCAGACGGTTTGAACGGAAGCTCCTTTTTCAAAGGGCTCACCATCAAAGACCACCAAGTTTGCCATATGACCCGGTGCGACGGTCCCCGCCCATGAATCAATGCCGAGCAGTTGCGCGGGGATGGTGGTCAATGCGGCCATGGCGTCGGTTGGGCTGAGGCCACGGCGAATCGCTTGGCGGATGCGATCGTGGATATCGGTGGGCTTCGAAAGGCCGTGGGCGGTCAAAGAAAAGACCACACCCGCGTCGCGCAAGCGCGCCGGATTGGACGGGGCTTCATCCCACGTCATCAAATCCCGCAACGACAACGAGTCTGCTTCTTCGGCATTTCGAACGACCGGGGCATCCGGAAAGTCGACCGGCAACACAAACTCTCTGCCCATGGCAACGATGTCATCCAGCCGGCGGAACTCGTTGCCGGAGCCAAGCATGACCATGTCCAACTCAAACTCTTCGGCGAGGGCGTGGGCCCGGGCGGCATTCACCTCGTCCTTGGTGTCAAACAGCACCGACTGCCGAGCGGAAAGAATGGGGGCCAAAGCCACCATGGCGTCCGACTGCGGCGGCCGGGGACCAGCCGTGCTTCTGGTCATCCAGCGTTCGTGCGCGGCTTGGTGGTGGGTCGCATCCATCAACGTTTGCCGGGCCAAAGCGATGGATCCCATCAAAGAGACGGGATAGCCCTCAAGGCCCCAACTGCCTCCACGGTCAAAGCCCATGCCTTGCATGGTTTCCCAAGACCACGAACCCGTGGCGAAACCATCTTCTTCAGTGGTCGCGAGCAATGTCCCCGTCCCTCGGAAAATACCTTTGCTGGGCTGAACGGCCACCAACGTGAAACCCGCCCGCCGGTGCGCGGACCGCTTTCCCGAATCCAGCGGGAGCGCGGCGCTGGTGAAATCAAATTCTGGGTGGACCAAACGGTTCCAGTGGGACCCGGCTGCGTCGCCAATCTCAGCTTCGACCAGAACCGAGGGATCAATGAATCCAGGGGCAACCACGTGCCCGGTCAGGTCATGGACGACAGCACCGGCCGGGACTTCACCATTGGATTCAACGGAAAGCACACCGCCGTCGCGAAGCACAATGGTGGCGTTCTCCACCCTCTGGCCCGGAGCGGGAAGAAGAGTCGCGCCGACCAACGCATGCGTGCGGGGAGCCGCACTGGTCATGCCATTGGGACGGTTTTGAAATTGGGCGTGTGCCTTATTCCCAAACGGGATCAGAAACACAAGCAACGTCGAAAGCGAAATCAGACTTCGGGACATGACCAAAGCCTATCCCGACCGACCCACCAATGACGGCTTACTGGAGGGCGGCTCCCAAGGGATCCCAGACAATTTCTGGCCGGTTGTAGTCCGCCCCGCCGTCCTTGATACCAGTCGAGTCGGTAGTAATGGTGTCATTCAGGTAGTACTGAACAGAGCCATCACCACGAAGGACGTGCCCACCATCATCATGCCTGGCTGCAAAGTGACGCCAATTGGCCAAATGCTGTCTCAGATCCACATTCGAGAATACATCGTCCGCCCGCAATTCATCAGGTCGGGTCCGCTTTTCCAGCATCAACACCGTGACGCCAGGCTTTTGAATTTGGGTTCGCTTCATCACAAAATTGGGATCGGTGGCAATGTCATATCCCGGAGACTCCTCAGCAAGGTAGGTGCTTTGGAATGTGTTGTCGAGAGATGCGTTGGGCACGTAACAAAAGAAAGCACGCGGTTGGCCCTGAGGCCAATTGTCCACCACATAGTCGTCAAGGTTGTCCGGAATACCAGCCGCTGGGTCAATGTAAATGGAGTCCGACGGGGGCAACGGCAACAATGAAGGCTCTTGAAGTGAGTCCGTCAGATAGTCGCCGTACGGCTTTTGATCCAGATAGGGCGGCAACGCATTGGCCCAAAATTTGCGTTCACACTCACGTTGGGTCCACGATTGGCCAGTCACCGGGATCCGGCCAAAGTTGTAGCTCAACTCACTCCAATCACCCACGCCGAACCAAGGCAAGCCCTCTTTGTTCTCATTGGAATACGTCTGGGCCGCCACCCCCCACTGCCGCAGATTGCTTTGCGACTGAACGGCCTTGGCCTTGCGATTCGCTCCACTCAGGGCGGGGAACAACAATGCAATAAGAAGAGTGATGATGGCAATGACCACCAACAATTCCAACAACGTAAAGCCTGTGCGGGAACGCGAATTGACAAGTTTGGACATCCGTAGAGGGTATCCCGATCTGAAGTGCAGGTCGAGAACAGGGACAAAACCGAACATTCTGTGTGCCTAAAGTTCTGTTTGCCCAATCAGGACACAAAGATGTTGCCTGATGTTGAACAAAGAGGGGTAGGCTGAGGTCGATGTCCAAGCTCTCTCGACGCGACGCCCTCAAACTCTCCCTGCTGACTGGCGCCATGCCATTCATACGCCATGAAAATGTCCCTCGGCTCCGAACCGATCGGTTGCGTTTGGGCGTCATTGGGGTGGGCAACCGAGGCGCCGCCAACCTCGCCGCGGTGAGGCATGAACACGTGGTCGCCCTGTGTGATGTGGATGAGCGCTACTTAAAAAGCGCTGCCACTCAACATCAAGGCGCCGCAACCTTTCGGGATTACCGAGAAATGTTGGACGCGGACCTCGATCTCGATGCCGTCGTGGTTTCGACGCCGGACCACACCCACGCCCCCGCATCAATGGCCGCCATGCAACGTGGTCTTCACTGCTACTGCGAAAAGCCGCTGACCCACAGCGTGGAAGAAGCCAAGGCCATGGCCCAGTTGGGCAAAGGGCTGGTGACCCAGATGGGGACACAAATCCACGCCGGAGACAACTACCGGCGGGTCGTGGAATTGATGCGAACCAAGCCCATTGGCAAGGTCACGGAAGTGCATGTCTGGTGCGGAAAGGATTGGTCCGGCGGACGAAACAGTGCGCCAGAACAACCGGCTCCCGATCACCTCGACTGGAAGTTGTGGCTTGGGGACCGCGCCGACCGTCCGTACCGCGATAGCTTGCACCCTGGAAGCTGGCGACGCTTCTGGGAGTTTGGCGGCGGCACCTTGGCCGACATGGGCTGCCACTACATGGACTTGCCATTTTGGGCCCTTGAACTTGGCACCCCCAAACTGGTAACGGCCGACGCACCCGAGCCTGCGCATCCCGTGGGCACGCCCAAAGATCTCCACTGCGCTTGGACATTCGACCACCAAGGGCACGAGTTGGTCTTCCATTGGTACGACGGTTCCCGACGCCCAGACTGCTTGTCCACGCTGACCTACGACAATGGTCAGCCCGTCAACTGGAATTCGGGCGTCTTGTTCGTGGGCGAGGACGGCATGGTTCTTGCCGACTACGGACGCCATTATCTGCTGCCCGAGCAACAGTTCGTGGGCTTCACTCCGCCACCAGCAAGCATCCCCAGTTCCATCGGACACCACCGGGAATGGCTCGAAGCCATCCGCACCGGTGAACCAACAACCTGCCATTTTGCCTACAGCGGCAATTTGACCCAAACCGTACTCTTGGGCAACCAGGCGTACCGCGCGGGCGGATCACTGAAGCTCTGACGCAGCCTGCCCCAAACCACGAGCTCGCCACCACAACCAAGCCCCTTGGGCCAGGTAGCCAATGCTGGTCGCAGTCCCGGCAACCACAAGGCCGCCAAACTTTCCGGACCACACCCCCAAAGCCAGCAGAACGCAATCAACGACCAAGAAGCAAACCACACTTTCGGTGATGGCCCTGGTCTTGTGAAAATGCACCAAGAACCCCTGCCAGTAAGAGTGCATGCAATTCAAAATGGCAATTGGCGCAACAAACCACGCGGCATAGCGCGCGAGTTCAGCCAGCTTAGGTTCAAGACCAAGAACTTCCTCGAAATACCACGCGCCAAATGGGGTGGCGAAGCCAACCGAGATCAGTGACGCAACTCCACCCACGGTGAGCCCCATCCAAAACAAGGTTCGCCTCGCCCCGTGCGCGCCAGCATGCTTCACCACCACTTCATTGAATGCGTGGCCCACACTTCGAAGCAAAAAGGTCGAACCCATCAACGGCCCCCACACCGCCAAGGTGTCGACGGGATTGGGCATTTGCGCCATTGCCGTGGAGCCAATCGGACGACCAATGAAACCAATCAACGGTGTGATCGCCAGTGGCCAATAGAAGACCGCGATGCTCTTCCAACCTGGAGGTGGAGAAGCGTGCTCCGCCAATGGTCCCCGAAGCACTTTTCGCATGAAGCAGCGGGCGGCAATGGCTTCACAGAACACCGCAAACGACAAAGCACCACCGGCCAGAGCAGCCCCATCAAGCCAACGGGTCCAAAGTCCCACCGCCAAGAACAAACACAGCGTCAACAAACGAACCCCGGTGCCTTTGGTGACGGAACTGGCGTGTCCAAAGCGAATCAAAACACCCTGGTGGAATCGGCGGTCCGCAATGGCCCACGTCCACGGCGTCATCCACTGCAGCGAGCGACGGGCAGGCTCCAAAGTCTCCGCCGGCGCCCCCATCAGGTCCCCCACGATGACATCAAAGAGTGGGGTGAAGGCCACCGCGACGTGCACCACCGTGCAGACCGCCGCCAAAGCATGGCTGAAGAACAACAACCGGCGGTACGCCGCACGATCGGTGCACAACTTCGTGCTGGCCGCAAGCAACATGATGATCGGTGTCTCGATCAGAATCGCCAGCGGAAACGAAAGTCCCCCGTGCCCGGCGAGCTGCGCTGTCGAATCGGGAAGCTTGGTAACCGCACCCACCACGAATGGATCTTCGATCGCCATCAGCAGCCAGCTGAGAGCGAGGGGGATCCAATCGCGAAGAACATCGGCGGCCCGCAGCGGGCGTGCGGGCTGCATGCTTAGATTCTAGGTCAGTGCGATGCCGCGGCACCTGCCCCTTTGGGAACCCGGATGGCCCGCACCATGTCTTGGGTGCTGGCACTTGGCGCAGGGAAGCATGCGCCCACCGCAACACTCACGACAAAGTTCAGCAGCATCCCCACCGATCCGATGCCCTTGGGGCCAATGCCAAACCACCAATGTTTAGCCGTATCAAGCTCCGGATGCAGGAAGCGAAACCAGACAATCGCGCTGGCCGTAAAGAGAAGGCCCGTGATCATTCCCGCCGCAGCGCCTTGTTTGTTCATGCGGGTGCTGAAGATGCCCAACACGATCACAGGGAAGAATGTGCTCGCGGCCAAGCCAAAGGCGAATGCGACCACCTCCGCGACAAATCCCGGGGGGTCAATCCCCAACCAACCCGCCACCACCACCGCACCAACAATGGCGATTCTGGCGGCCCGCAACTCTCCTTTTTCAGAGATGTTGGGAAGTAAACCACGCTTCAAAAGGTCGTGAGAAATACTGGTCGATACCACCAGCAGTAAGCCCGCTGCCGTGGAGAGGGCCGCGGCCAAACCGCCGGCGGCGACCAAAGCCACCACCCAATTGGGAAGGCCGGAAATTTCTGGGTTGGCCAGGACCATGATGTCACGGTCCACGTACAACTCGTTCTTGGCTTCGGTGGGTTCATTGACCAAAACCCGTTCACCGTGGTCCCCGCGCGTTTCATCGGGGGCAAAAGACGGCTTGCCCACGAACGCCGCCCCGGGTGCGTAGTCCACGGCACCATCGCCATCTTTGTCGACCCAGGCGATCAACCCAATGTCTTCCCAAGAACGCACCCACTCAGGCAAAGGTTTGATGGATGGGTCGTCATTGGTCTCGGCTGAGACCGACCAAGATGCGTCACGCACGGATTCCATCAAGTTGTAGCGGGCAAAGACCGCAATGGCCGGGGCCGTGGTGTACAGCAACGCAATAAAGAGCAGCGCCCACAGCGCGCTGGTCCGCGCATCGCGAACCTTGGGCACCGTAAAAAACCGAACAATCACATGGGGCAAGCCCGCCGTACCCACCATCAACGCCAAGGTGATGGCAAAGAGATTGAGGACATTCCCCCCACCCTGCTCGGTGTAGGGCGTGAATCCCAATTCACGATCCAGCCCTTCCAATTTGGCCAGCACGCTGGCTTCTTCGCCACCCCACCCAAAGCCAAGTTGTGGAATCGGAAGGCCCGAAAAGCGAAGCGAAAGAAAGATCGCGGGAACCATGAAGGCAAAAATCAGCACGCAATACTGCGCCACTTGGGTGTAGGTAATGCCTTTCATGCCGCCGAGGACGGCGTAGAACAGCACGATGGCCATGCCCACCAACACACCAGTCTCAACCGGCACTTCCAAGAACCGTCCGAAGACCACCCCGACGCCCCGCATTTGACCCGCGACGTACGTGAATGAGACGAAAAGCGCGCACACGACCGCCAAAAATCGAACCGTGTTGCTCTCGTACCGATCACCCACAAAATCGGGAACCGTGAACTTGCCAAACTTCCGCAAGAACGGTGCGAGCAACACTGCGAGCAACACATAGCCCCCCGTCCAGCCCATCAGATACACCGAGCCACCGTATCCCGCGAACGCGATGATTCCGGCCATCGAGATGAAGGATGCCGCGCTCATCCAATCGGCCGCGGTCGCCATGCCGTTGGCCAAAGGAGAGACCCCTTTCCCCGCCACATAAAATTCACGGGTGCTTGAGGCGCGAGTCCACCATGCGATGGCGGTGTACAAACCAAAAGTCAACACAACAAAGAGGGTGGTCCACACCTGCACGGTCATTGGTCGTCCTCCTCTACTCCAGCGTCACGGTCCAAGGCTCGCATTTTTCGGGCGTAGGCCCAAATGATCAGAACAAACACCAAGATGGAACCCTGTTGGGCCATCCAAAACCCCAAAGGGAAACCGGTCCCGGGAATGGTGATCGCATCCAACTGCTCTTTGAACAGCACTCCGGCGCCCAAACCGGCCACGAACCACACCCCCAGAAGAACCCCCGTCAGGCGAAGAACTCGCCGCCAATACCGTGCATGTTGCTGCTGCATGGGTTCTAGGATCGGTTCAGACCGATGTCCTCGTCCACTCCCATCTCAACCAACCTCTTGGTGCCCACCGCCAAAGGGCTCTATTGCGAGCGAGGTGGATTTTTCATCGATCCCCGCCGTCCGGTCGCCCGGGCGATCACCACCCACGCCCACACCGACCATGCCCCACCCGGGTCCGACGATTGTCGGAGATGATGGAACAGGAATGACCGTCCGTATTGAACTTGGTGGAATCGTGCTTGATTTGCTTCCGGGAAGGGTCGCCTACCGACCGGATACCGCGACGCTTTTTCTGGCCGACATGCACCTGGGAAAATCAGGAACCCTCCGCGCTCATGGTGTGCCCGTCCCGGAATCCAGTGCTTCGGATCTCCAACGTCTCGCATCGATCACAAAGAAACACGACGCCAAGATTGTGGTGGTGCTGGGTGATTTGTTGCACGACCGCAACACGTTGCGGGGCGAACTCGGAGCTCAGATTCAAAAAGAAATCAGTGAGTTTCCTCGACCCATTCATTTGGTTCCCGGCAACCATGACCTGCACACCAAAGACATCGAGAGTTTGAATCTGACCATCGTTTCCGAGGATAGTGATATTAAGGGGCTTCGACTGCGTCACAAACCGGACCCCAATTCCACATCACCCATGCTGTCCGGGCATGTTCACCCTGTTGCCATTCTGGGAACACGTGGTGGTCCTCATTTACGTACACGATGCTTTCATGCCAAAAATGAAGTAATGACTTTGCCAGCATTCGGATCGTTTACTGGTGGTTTTGAGATCAATTGGAACGACGGGGCCTTGTTCGCATCGGGGGAACAAGAGGTGATCCCCCTCAACCCAGACGCCAAAGAAATGAGCCTCGGCACGCCCCAAGATCCTCGCTAGGATCAATCCCGATGCTCCTGCTGGCCGCCTTGCTTTGCACCTTGGAAGACCGAGTCAATTTTGGCTTGGAAGTACGACCCATCTTGGCGCGTCGCTGCTTTGCCTGCCACGGACCTGACACCGATGGTCGCCAAGCCGGTCTTGCCCTGCACACATCTCACGACGCCGCAGAGGTCATCGCCCCAGGACAACCCGAGGCCTCTGAATTGCTTCGCCGCCTCATCACTCCCGATCCCCATGAACGCATGCCTGAAGGCGGACCTCCACTTCCGGCAGAGGAAATTGAGGTGTTGCGCCGCTGGATTGAAGAAGGCGCGCACTACGGAAAGCATTGGTCATGGGAACCAATTGCGAATCCCCCAATTCCCGAACATCGTGGTGACCCAGTTGATGGGTTTCTCCGACGCGGTCTTGATGAACGACAACTGCAGCCTGCCCCACGGGCCGCTCGGTCGACCTTGGCCCGGCGTCTCGCTTTTGACTTGACAGGGTTGCCCCCCACCTCCGCGCAACTCGAAGCCTTCCTGACGGCAACCGACGAAGAGTTGGGCTGGTCCGCTTTGGTCGACGACCTGCTGTCTTCACCTCGTTACGCGGAACGCTGGGCCCGACACTGGTTGGACTTGGTGCGCTACGCCGAAACCCACGGTCACGAATTTGACTATGGCATCCCTTACGCCTGGCGGTATCGAGATTCGGTGATCAAAGCGTTCGAAGAGAACGTGCCTTGGGACCGCATGATTGCCGAACACCTCGCCGGAGACTTGTTGCCCAACCCGCGTATCGATCAATCGGGCTTCAACCAATCCGAATTGGCCACAGGCTTTTGGTGGTTTACACAAGAGAAGCATGGGCCAACCGATGTTCGGGCCGAAGAATCCGATCGTGTGTCCAATCAAATCGATGTGATGTCCAAGGCATTCTTGGGGGTGACCGCAGCGTGCGCGCGATGTCACGACCACAAGTTTGATGCCATCTCAGCCAAGGACTACGCCGCCCTGTCCGGACTGCTTCGGTCCAGTCGAAGAGCGGTTGGGTTCTTGGATCCGAACCAGACCATCTCGGAGGTGGCGGGGAAGCTAGAAGTCATTCGGGAACAAGAAGTCAAGATGGCCGATGCTCTGCTTCGTCGGCAAACCCTTCTTCCCAAACCCAAACCCAAGTCCCTCGACATTCTTTTTGATTGCGAGCCCGACGGACCAGAGTGGTTCCACGATGGCTTGGCGTTCGGCGTCACCACCCCCGCCAATGCACCCAGTACGTTCCGCGGACGCTTCGAGCCGGCGGCATACTCCATGCTGGACTCCGGACGAATTTCGGAGAAACTCCAGGGCTCCACCCGATCGCCGTCATACCGGTTGACCCGGCCTTACACCTGGGTCCGCGTCCGGGGACGGGAACGATTCGCCAGATGGTCGACGGGTACTGGATGAACGAGCACAATGCCTTGCTGTTCTGGGACCACCTCCAGAACATCGATTCCGATCAGTGGCAATTCATTCGCTTTCATAACGTACGCACCCAAGGCCACCGGGCTTGGATTGAAGCCACCGACTTGGGCGATCGCTCGCTGCAAATTGATTTTGTGGGCCTCTCCGAAGACGACTCACTCAATGAAGACGACTTTTTCTTGCCCGTCCAGGGTGATGACGCGATGGACAATGCCGTTCAATCGAGTTCGGATTTTGTCAAACTGCAGCAAAAGAGAAGGCTTCTTGAATCCGACCTCCCTCCCCCGCCCCGTGGCTTAATCATGGTGGAAGGGAGTACCGAAGACGAACGGGTCTTTGTCCGCGGCGACCACACCAACC
>Ga0115012_10002052_pt1 | contig 11710 bp, 9 predicted proteins | sample TroAtlMetagenome_FD_88706 | JGI IMG/M metagenome (GOLD analysis project Ga0115012, IMG submission 88706) | Marine eukaryotic phytoplankton communities from Atlantic Ocean - Tropical Atlantic ANT10 Metagenome | ecosystem: Environmental > Aquatic > Marine > Oceanic | place: Tropical Atlantic Ocean...
CGTTAGACTACGCAGCCAAGCGCGAGACGGAGGAGACGGCGGATTTCCTCCGCAAACGGGGCGGCAAAACTTCTACGGAGCTAAGAGAGGAGCGGAAAAAGTTGGCCGATTGATTGGCTGAACGGGTTACGGCACCTCGAGGCAGACAAGCTGGTTTTTGTTACGAACGTACAGCCGTCCGTTGGCCAGTGCGGGTTGGTTTCGGGCGTTGGAGCCAACCACCTGTGCGCGGCTGATCTCCCGCCAACCCTCCGGGCTGACCTGCCCAAGCACCAGTTCCCCACTTTCCATCAACGCCACCAGCCGGTCACCGCACAGGATCATCTGGCAGTCGCCGAACCGGTTTTCACTCCAGCGCACCCTGCCGGTGGCCAGCTCGACACAGCGCAGTGCCGGCTCCGGCGGGACGTCTGCCCGCCCGTGTGTGCCGTAGAGAAAACCATCCTTGTGCATCACGCTCGCGTACTGGCTCGAGAGACTCGTGTCGTTGGACCACACCTCCCTGTAGCCGCTTGGCGTGGCGTCCAACACCAGCGCCCCGGTGTTGTAGCTGGATGTGAGATAAACCCGGTTCGCCACGACCAATGGGGCGGCGGCATTCACCGAGGCATGAATCCGTGCACGCCAACGGTGTTGATAATCGACGGCCCCATCGGCCGGGTTCACCAGGGCCAATCCGGTGCGCGTGAAGAACACCGCGCGCCGTTTGCCTTGCAGCGTGGAGATCACCGGCGAGGAGTAACTGGCTTCGTCGTCGAGTGATTTCCAGAGCAGCTTGCCGTTGGTTTTGTCGAGCGCCACGATCCCCGCGCCGCCCGTGCCACCGATGTTCAGCAGCACTGCGTTCCCCTCTATCAACGGCGAGCATGCCATCCCAAAAAAGCCGTCCGGTGCGCGATAGGTCTTTTGCGTGTCCACCTTCCAGACCGTTTTGCCATTGGCCATGTCGGTACAAACCACGAAGCCCTGTGCGCTCATGGTGTAGACCCTGTCGTCCACAATTGCCGGGGTAGCCCGCGGCCCGGCGCCCGAGCCAAAGCTGTCGACGTAGCTCGTCGGGTAACGGTTTGTCCAAATCGTTTCGCCGGTATTCGCGTTCAAACACTCGATCACATCCTGCCCCGATATCTCATGAAACAGGATGGATTTTTTCCCTGAAACGACGACACCGCACAACGCCTCGCCGATTTTCGTTTTCCGCCAAATGACCTTTGGGCCATCCTCCGGCCAAGCCTGAGTGAGTGCCTTCCCGGGATAGACCGCATTGCGATTCGGCCCCAGATATTGCGGCCAGTCCGCGGCCAGTCCGTCTGCCGGTGGCCCAATCAGGCAAGCGGCGAGGAGTGAGGCAATATGAATAAATTTCATTTTTATTACAGATTACAGGTAGGGATTGGAATGTTTCAGTGACTCTGCGACGACGGGTGGGACGAGGCCGTCGATCGCTTGGCCAAGCGCGAGGCGTTGGCGGATGGTGGAGGAGGAAACCTCGAATGGCCAACCTTGCAGCGCTTGGCCGCCAAACGGTTCGGGGAACTCGGCGACTTCCTGTCCCGGCCGGGGTACAACGACAAACCTGGCCAGCTTGGCCAAGCGCTTGGCCTCGCGCCACTGTGGAAGGGTGGGGACGTGGTCGGCACCGATGAGATAGTGCAGCTTGGCCTCGGGATAGCGGTTCGTGTATTCGTCCAAGGTGTCGATGGAGTACGAGACGCCGTCGCGATCCAGTTCCTGCGTGTCGAGTTCGCACCTGTTTTCACCTGCGAACGCCAGCCGCAGGAGCCGCAGCCGGACATCGGCGGCGGCCGGTTGTTGCTCCGGCTTGAACGGTGATCGTGTGGCGGGGACGATGAACAATCGATCGAGCGACAGTTCCTCCAGTGCTGCCCGAGCCACCAGCACGTGCCCGTTGTGCACCGGGTCAAACGACCCGCCAAAGATGCCGATGGATTGCAAAGTATTCACGCTGTCTGCCGGTCGAGGGCGTTCTCCTCCAGGATGCCCTTGGCCTTTGGAAAGAGTTTGACTGCCTCCACGATCATCCAGATTTCCAGCGCGATGGTGGCCAAGCCGATACCGCCGAGCAGCCAGTCGGGATCATCAGTCACCAGCCAGCCGGGGGCGAATAATAGCTGATGGGTCATCGCCCACATCGGCATGATTAGCATGAATATCATTGGGATGATAATGAACCAAATCGCGCGGCTTCGTCGCCATAGGTAAAAAGCGATCACCATGAACGACAACCCAGCCAGAAGTTGGTTGGTCGCACCGAAGAGGGGCCAAAGAATGAGTCCGCCTTTGCCGGCGTTGGCCCAGTTCCATTCCGCACCGCCTGGTGGAATGGCGGCCATGGCGGTTGCGATCACGACCGCAAAGATCGTGGCGCCGTGTTTGTTTTGTAGCAGAGCGAAAGGGGCTGCTGGTGTCTTTTCAGCGTCGCCGACCTTGCCGCCGAGGGTGGCAGCCAGTTCCTGAATGACGTAACGCTGCAAACGGCAGGCGGTATCGAGTGTTGTACCGGCAAAGGATGCTACTAGCACACCCATTAAGGCGATAGATAGCCCGTCAGGCAATCCAAGCGCCTTGAGGAAATTTGCGGCCCCATCTACAAATGCCCCAACCTTGGCAGAGAGCGAACCGGCCGCAGCCCAAGAGGAGTATTGCGCTTGCCATGCGGCTTCACCGGTAATCAGGGAGCCTTCTTTCATCAAACCCAAGCCCAGGCCGGCGCCGCATGCGATGATGACCAGCGTGGCCAAAAAACCCTCAGTGAGCATCCCCCCATAGCCGACGAATCGCGCATCCGGTTCGTTTTTTAACTGTTTGCTGCTAGTGCCACTGGAGACGAGGCAGTGGAATCCGCTGATAGCTCCACAGGCGATGGTGATAAACAAAAACGGGAAGATCATTGGTGCTCCTTCCGGGTTCAATTGAAACGCCGGTGCGACAAACTCAAGCGGTTGTGCCGCGGTTGCACCTTCCGGTTGATAACCGACGAACGCCGCAGCGCAAAGACCGAGCAGTATCAACGCAAGGGCGGAGATAAGTTGCAGCGAATTGATGTAGTCGCGGGGTTGCAGCAGCGTCCAAACCGGAAGAACCGAGGCTACGTAGGAATAGCCCAGCAACACCATTACCCATGCCCAGATTGACCAATCAGCTAGGGTGGCGTTAAACGATTTGAGTAAGCCGACATCGCCATAGACCACCGTTAGGTACATCACCGCTAAGGCTCCGAGCGAGGGCAGCAGCAGGCCGACACCCTTACGATGCAACAGAATGCCGATGGCGACTGCGATCGGAATCTGCACGATACACGGGAAGATGGCGGAAGGGTATTGCTTGAACACCGCAGCAATTACTAGCCCGAAGATGGCCAGTACTACGGTCAACGCCATGAATAGTGTCAGCAAAAACAGCAATCGCACGCGCCGGTTCAGGACGCGTCCGGCGATGTCGCCCACCGTTTGGCCGTTGTTGCGAAGGCTCACCACCAGTGCGCCAAAGTCGTGCACCGCGCCGATGAAAATCGAGCCAAGCACCACCCACAGGAGTGCCGGCACCCAGCCCCACATGATGGCGATCGCGGGGCCGACGATTGGGCCGGTGCCGGCGATGGAGGTGAAGTGATGGCCGAACACGACCGACTTGCTGGTGGGCACGTAGTCCACACCGTCCTTGAGGCGTTCGCTTGGGCAGATGGCATCGGCGGAGAGCCGGAAAATCTTGCTGCCCAGCCAGCGTCCGTACGCGTGGTAGGCGACGAGGAAGCCAACCCCGGAGAGCAGTGCGATCAAAAGCGTGGTCATGGGAAATCAGGTTGCGCCTGGCCAAGCGCTTGGCCAAGGGCTGCGAAAAGCAAACGGCAACACGGCAGTCTTGCAAAGGAAAAACCCAGCGCTTGGCCAAGCGTTTGGTACAAAAAAATCGGCGCCCCCGTGTGGGGACGCCGATCGGAAAAAGAATCGAACAATTATGCCTTCTTCTTGCCTTTGCCCTTGGCCTTCTTTGGAGCCTCAGCGACTTTGTAGCCGGCCTTCTTGATGGCAGCCATGATCTTGTTCTTCGTGGTGGTCTTGTCACAGAAGGAGACCTTCACGGCACCGAGCTTCTTGCCGGTGGCGAACTTGGAACCTTTGAGGTTCACACCCTTCACGTCACCGAGGCTGTTCTTCACTTTCGTGAGGCAGCCCTTTTCACAGACGAGACCGTCCACTTTCAGGCTCACTTCAGCAGCCTGAGCACCGACCACCGCAGCGGCCATAGCGAATAATGCGATAAGTTTTTTCATGATAATGTTCCTTTCTTTGTTGGAAACAGTTGCGAGAGGGTAGCCCTGTGGCCGCCGCACGCAAGCCGTTTTTTTACAGTTTTCGTCCGGCAAAATGCTGCAGACACTCCGTCACCGTCCGCCCCCGGTAATCCTCGAGGCCAAGGTTCGCCCCTTTTCCCTGAAGCAATTTCAGGATGTCAAAATAGTGGTCGGAGGCCTTTTGCTTGTTGATCCCGCTCTTGATCGCGGCCACATGGGCCGGGGTGTGGCCGTACTTGTCCGGCTTGTTCAAATCCGCCCCGGCTTCGATCAGTTTTTTGACATCTCCAATATTACCACTACGCACCGCCTGAAAAAGCGGCGTGCGACCAACTGAGTTGACTGGATTCACATCACTCGCTTTACCAAGCAGGATCGGCAGCGGATCATAGCGGCGGTTTTTCTCCACGCTCTTGACGACGTTGTGCAGTGGGGTGTCGCCATTCTTGTCCGTTATGCCATCAATCGATTTTACACTGTTCAGCGTCTCAGCTTTCCGGGCGACATATGACTCAACCAAAATGTCCCCGCGTTGGAACGAGTTGTTATACTCGAAAATGGTGCCGATAAAGAAAGCGAAGCAACCGATGATGACTGCCTTGGGGAACACCTTTTTGGTTAGCACGATGATGCCGAACTCTGATTCACCCACGGCATTCCGTTGCTTCCGACGCCCCATGAAAAAGTCGCCCAAAAACGAATAGCGTACGAATGTGTTGTACGACCAGTAAATGATCAGCGTGGACACCATCAGGATGACGTACGACTTGGTAAGTGAATTAACGGATTCCAACTGCTGTCCTGCCTTGGACAAACCAAACGTCAGAGGCATGTGAATCCAGTACACCCAGTAGGCGGAGTCTGCCAGATAACGGATCGTGGAATTGGATTTGTTCAAATAGCGGTGTGCAATCCCGATGAAAGCGAGACACATCAGCCAGCATGAAACGGCCCGGCCGTAGGCGATCACCACCTTGTCCCAGCCACCGTAAAACAGGCCCTCGTGCAGGTATTTGAAGTTTGAAATCTTCCAGCTAGTGACGTCCGAAACCACGCTGGCGCCATATGTGAAATTCTTTGTTGGGGTATCGAGAAGGAAAAAGAATGGGATGGACACGTAGAAATAAAACCAACAATTCGTTGCGAGGTGTTTTAGGAGTTCACGCGATTTGAAAAGCAACACGCCCGCAAAATAGTACAGCCCGTAAAATGCGACATCCAAGATAGGGGCATCGTAGCCGCTTGGTGGGAAAAACAGGTCGGTCAGCGAATACTGAAACGGCAAGCTCACCAACCCCAACAGGAACACCCCATAACGGTGTTGCAGGCAGAACGCCCAAAATCGGTTGAGAACCTTGTTTCTTAGGACGGTGTCTATCACAGGCCTGAGCGCGAAATGGAAAATATATATGACGATGAGGTAGAACATGAACCAATAGTGGGCGAGTCTGTCCGTCTGGTCATAGATTGGTTTGTCAGCGAATGCTCCCCAGAAAAACAGCACCTTGTAGCGTTCGAGAAAACTGTAACCGTCGAGTGTCGAGCTGTAGAATCCGTTCACGTTGGTTACAAAATAATGAAGCGGCACCATGAACAGAACCGCGAAGATGAATGGAACTAGAATTCGCTTGGTTCTGTCCTTCAATAGGTTGCCAAATCCTTTCCGAAAAATGACCAATTCGGCGAAGAATCCGGCCATAAGGAAGAACAACTCCATTCTGAAAAGATGAATGAAATTCAACAGCCAACGGTTGACCGGGTCGCCACTATACTCTCCCGCAACCCAGATGTAGTTGTCCACCGGCATGAAGAAGATGCAGACATGTAATATCAGGCCAAGCAGCATTGCCATAGCTCTGACAAAATCCAAACCGTGATATCGTTCCTGTTTGTCCACCGTTAATTCAGCTCCCGGTTTCCGAAGTGTTTGAGGCAGTCGAGAACCGTCCGTCCCCGGTAATCCCTGGCATCCAAGTCTGCTCCTTTTTCCTTGAGTGATTTTAGGAGTTCTAAGTAGTGGTCGGAGATCTTGGGGTCATAAGCACCTGTCTTGATCGCCGCCACATGGGCCGGAGTATGACCGTAATCATCTGCCATAGTCATGTCTGCACCCTTGTCGATGAGTAATATTGTATCTTTCAAGTTGCCGTTGCGAACCGCATAAAATAGTGGGGTTCGACCGGCTATGTCTCTTTCATTAAAATTTACATTCTTCTCAAGAAGAATGGGGATCGGGTTATAAATACGGACAGATTCTGGATTAATCGTTGCCAGATGAAGAGGGTTTCTTCCATACCTATCCTCTACGCCAGCCAGAGATTTATATTTGTCTAAATAACCTTCATCTCTTGCTATGAAAGAGGCAAACAATGAATCCCTTTTCTCATTCTCAACTGTTTTGTTGTAGAGGTATCCCCAAGCTAATGAGATAACGAGTGTGGCAAGGCATACTGGAACGGATTTTTTTGTAATATTTAATGTGCTGAATTCATTTTCATTGGGGTCAGCCGGATCTTTTCTTTTTCCCATGAAATAATCTCCGAGAAAAGTGTACCGAATAAAGTTGTTATAAAGAAAATACATACAGAATAGGATTAGGTAAAAAATCGCTACTGTCTTAAACATGGCGTTCTCGAATGAAAGTTGCTGGGCATACCTTGAGAAAAAGCAAGTGAAGATAACATGAATCCAAAAAACCCAGTACGCTGAATCCGCCAAATATCTCACAGAACGGTTCGGATTGTTTAAATACCTGTGAGCTAAGCCTATAAACCCGAGGCAAAGCGTCCAAGATACTGCACATCTAAGAAATACGATCGTTACCTTAAACCACCCATTTGCGAGTATGCCTTCCTCCCAGACTTGAATATTTGCAATCTTCCAACTTGTAATATCGACAATGACGTTTCTCATTAAGTCATGCCGAGTCGTTGGTTCATTCAAGATAAATACGAACGGGAGCGAGATTAGCAGATAGAACCAGCAGTGCTTAGCAAGCACTGTCAACAATGAAACATTTTTGTAAAGGTATGCTCCAAAAACATAAAAACCAAAGTAATAAATTAATTCGTTTACTTGAAAATTAAAGTGCGATGGCCAGAACATTGGACTTTGCAAAGAGTAGTGAATAGGGAAAGCGAGAGCTGATAAGACTATAAATCCCAATTTATGATTTAACGTAAAACAGATTGTTTTGTTCAGTGCCATATTCTCCCTAAATACAAAATCTCTTTTACCTAGTAAATTAAATAGCCAATGAAAGAGGTAGAAATACAACAGAAAATATATGAACCAAAAATGAGCAAGCCAATATTCGTTGAAGGCCTTTATGTCTGTTAAAGCGCTCCAAAATAAATAGCTTTTCGCTCGTTCTATAGTCGACACTTCTTTAAAGGCGTTAGTGAACCCTCCCGCCCATGTTTGATTAGATACAAACATGACAATTGGTATGAATATGAAAATGCCAATCAGAAAAGGCAGTAGGATTCGTTTAGCCCTGTCCTTTATTAAATGATTCATGCCCTTTCGCTGAAGCACCAACTCTGCAAAGAATCCTGCGAGAAGCATGAACAACTGCATTCTAAAGAAATGAATGAATTTAACTATATATGTGTTTAATGGATCACCATAATAGTCACCTGTTGCCCAAGTATCTATAATATCATCCCTAAAAAAGCAGCAGGTATGGATTACTACGCCCAGCATCATGGCGACTGCCCTGACGCAGTCTAATCCGTGGTAACGTACCTGTTTGTCCATGCTCAGAACCTGAATGAGCTGGAGATCTTGACGCTGTATCGCTCGGTCTCAAGGTCAAAGCCCCTGTAATCGTCGCGGTATCCATGCCGCAGCACGACAAACAGCTCCTGCCCAGGGTTCCATTCCCAGCGGAATCGGGAGTAAAGCCCTATCGTGTCGGTATAGCTGTCGTGTTGTACCACATTCAACAGGCCCATGTTCGGGTTAATATTCACCAGCAATCTTGCTGAGTTGAGCAGTACATCCTCGTCCTCGTCCTCCTGCTCAAAATGACTATATCGATGGCTGGTGGAGAGCAGCAGGTGCTTGTTGATACTCCAGCGAAATCCGAGATTGTAGTCGGTACGATCCCAGTCGTACCAGTCGTCGTGGATCGCTACGCTTGCTGTAGCACCTAGTTTGCGCTTGTTGGAGAGACCACCGCCGATGGCGATGGTGTTCCATTCGTAATCACCTTCGTTAATGGTTCCTGCACCTGGAACGAGGAAGTTGTAGTCGGGATTGTCTCTAAAATGAGAGTACTTAAGAAAAATCTCATCTGTAGATTCTAACATTATGCGGGGCAGGACGACGCTGTTTTCGATTGTCTCTCCACCGCCGCCGAGGTTTGCGTAGATGCTGTTTGTGTAGGAAAGGAAAGCCTGCCGTACGACCTGCGAGTTGTCGAATCGGGGCTGCCAGCTCACGTGGTTTTGAAACTTGTTCACCCCGGTGCGTCGTACGTAGCCCAGCTTGGGATCGAAATCCTCGTCGATCCGGTAATAGGTGGCCCCTGCGTTGATCAGGTCGTTGGGGTACAGCAGTTCGAGTGAAAAGGCAGTTCCATCATCCTGAGCCGAGTTGTGGCTGGAGAGCAGATAACTATTTGCCTCGAAAACCCGGTTACCAAAGAGCTTGTCCGTCCGGTGCCGGAAATCCACGCCGTGCGTGCTGGCGTGTTCTTCTGAGTTGGGGTCGCCGAACGTGGAGATCAGGCCGATTGAGGACTGCTCCAGCACATCTCTCTTGATGCGGGCGATGGTTAGGTTCGAGCTGGGTGAGGTTGACGATGCTCCAACGCCGGAGTTGAGCAGGCCCACGTGATATTTGCCCTCGTGCCCGGTCAATTTAACCGCGTAATCGAGGTCGGTGATTTGCCGATCATGGTTCAGCCCGATCCGGCGGCTAAAGTAGGGCACAATCTCTGGTGCCGACCACGGCATGACCTGCTGGCCAACGGTGAACACCTCGGCGTCCTCGAGAAAGAAGTCGCGTTTCTCCGGGAAGAACAGGGGGAAGCGGGTGTAGTTCAGTCGTCGATCGTCCACCTCTGTTTCAGCAAAGTCGGTGTTCAGCGTCAGATGTGCTGTCCAGTTCGGCTTGAATCGATAGCGGATTTCGCCCCCGAAATCTCCGGATGTCTTGGAGTTGGTGATGTCTCCCACGACGTACGGGGTCACCTCCAGGTTCAGGCTCCTTCGATTGATGTTGATGCCCTCAATTTTACCGGCCTGGGCAAAGTGGTAGGTGCGAATCTCCGGCCTAGACCCGGACCAGCGCCCCTCCTCACCATTGCGGGGCAGTTTGCGCCACAGGTTGAAACCCCACACGTTGGCACCGGCGCGGTGGCGTACGGTGGAGAATGGCAGCCTGATTTCCGCCTGCCAGCCATGCTTGGTGCGGACTGCCTTCACGTCCCAGATGCCGTCCCACTGGACGTTGAGCGACGAGTTGTTGGTCACGCTGGCGTCGTACTTGATTCCGTTGGGATTCGTCCAAAGCACATACCCGTTCCGGTTGTCGTTCATCGTGTCGATGGCAAGAAAAAGCGAGTCGTCATAGAAGGGCACCTCGTCCCGTTCCATCACGCTGGCCACGATTTTTTTGGGCTCGGTGTCGTAGGCGATGATGCCGAAGTAAATACTGTCCTCATCGTAAACCACCATGAATTCAGTCTTTTGTGTCATGGGCACACCCTGCCGCGGTTCGTACTGCTGCATGTCGCCGCCGGCCTTCATCGCGCTGGCCCAGACCGATTCATCGAGATGCCCGTCCAGCTTGATTTTTTCCGTGGTGAACTTCGCCTGGGTGGTTGGCTTGGCCGCTCCATTTGATGCGGGGATGAAAAGCGCCAAAGCAAGAACGGTAATAAAAAATTTAATTGCGTAAGGTTTTTTCAAATCTGGTCTTTGGCGCAAAACGTTTGTCGTCGCGGGGAGCATATTTTATCCGCAAACCCCTGCAAGATAATTCATTAAGTGGACTTAAAAAGTCAGAAGAAGGGCCGCCTCGGGGTTGACGGACTTGTGGGCCAACACGGCGGTGGCCATCTGTAGCTGAACCTGAGCGGCGGTCTTCTCTGTTGCCGCCCGGGCGAAGTCGATGTCGGTGATCCGGCTACTTGCGGCACCGATTGCAGAGCGGGTCTCGATGAGTTGATCGCTCGCCGCCTCCATCCGTGATTGCGCCGCGCCGATCTCAGCGCGTTCGCTGGAGACTTGGTCGAGTGTTCGCTTCACGCTGCGCAATGCCGCTGCGGCGTTTTCCAGCGTGGACAGGTCGGTGCCCTCCGCCACCATCTCACGGGCGGCGGCCTCGAGATCCACCGCGGGCAGTTCCACCGTCTTGGCGTTCTCGTCCACGGTCACCGCCTTCGGTTCGCTCGAGAACATTTTCACCCCGTTGAAGGTCGCCTGTGTTGACTCGCTCAAGCCGGCTTTAAGTTGGTTAAACTCCTCGGTGTACAACGCGCGGTCGGCGTCCGACTTGGTGGCGTCCTGTGCGAGGATCGCCAACTCACCCATGCGGTTTAGCGAACGAGTGACGCTCTTGAGCGTGCCGTCCTGCGTCTGGAGAAATGACATGGAGTTGCCGACGTTGCTGAGTGCGGCATCCATCCGGTGCACCTGCGCATCGAATCGCGATGCCACGGAAAAACTCGCGGCATCCTCCATCACGCCCGCCGCATCCCGGCGGCCGGTCGCCATCTTGAGATGGACCGTGTTCAGCCTCCGCGTGGCTTCCGCGTGCTGGGTGACGGCTGTGTCGAAAGCGATCTTTGGCATGGCGTGTGCAGGCTCCTGCTAAAGCGAAAGGGTTACCCTGATGGCGGCCGGGGGCAAACCAAAATGGTCGGAGAATCAGCGCTTGGTTGCCGAGCCAAGCGCGAGGCCCATGCCGGCAACGATGGCCAAGCCGCCTCCGGTTTGTTCATCCTTGTTTTCAGGCGCAGCATCGTTTGTTTTTCTGTTTTTTTCGTCGTCCATTACTTCCCCTTCGCTTGCCCAAGTTTACCACCGCTTGGCCAAGCGCTACTCGGCTTTGAGGATGCGCTGGATGAACCGCAGCAAAAGTGGGTGGGCCGGCTGGGCCATCTGGCCGTGATTGTAGCCGTCCAGCTCCATGATCGTCGTGTCCGGGTGGCCGACGACCTGCATCATGCGCCAGAGATATGCGTTTTCCTCGTAGCGGCCGAGCATCTCCAGCTTGCGATCGCCGGTGACCAGTAGCAGCGGCGGGCAGTCCTTTCGGACGTGAAACAGCGGCGCCATGTCGTCGATAATCGGTCGTTTGCCGTCAATGCCGCGCTCGGCGCGCACGGTGAAGTGGGTGATCGTGTGTCCGCTGTACGGTATCAGCCCGGCGAGTTGATCGGTA
>Ga0115012_10002053_pt1 | contig 11708 bp, 13 predicted proteins | sample TroAtlMetagenome_FD_88706 | JGI IMG/M metagenome (GOLD analysis project Ga0115012, IMG submission 88706) | Marine eukaryotic phytoplankton communities from Atlantic Ocean - Tropical Atlantic ANT10 Metagenome | ecosystem: Environmental > Aquatic > Marine > Oceanic | place: Tropical Atlantic...
GCTGAAAAAATTGAAGTCAATACGAAAATTAATAATTTAAATACTGAAATTTCTACTATAAAAAATTTTTTAATAGACGAAGAAGAAAATAGCTTAGAAAAAAATATTACCCTGATTCAAAACATGGAGTTGCCAGTTGCCTCTGTTTTAGGTGAAACTTTATCTGCACCAATACTTAAAAACAATAAAACTGAAAAAGATCATTTTTGGATAGAAAAGTTTAAAAACCAAATTAATCATGTTGAACTTCCATCAAACATTCCACCTATAACTGATAAAATTAAAAATTCAAAAATTTTGTCACACTCTTTGCAAGGAGTTGGATTGGTTAAAAGTGAACAGGAAGCGTATGAATTGCAAAAAGAATTATCTTTTGGTCAATCTTTAACTACATTACAAGGTGGACTTTGGCGTTGGGATGGGTACGTCCAAAAGCCTGGTGCAAAAAACAGTTATGCTAAAAGGTTAATTTTAAGAAAAGAATTAAATAATTTACAAAACGAATTAACAGAAAATATAGAGTTTTATGATAAAATTATTAAAAAAATAAAAATCGAAGAATCAAGCATTGAAAAAACTATATTAGAAAATAAAGACCAAAAAGATCAACTCTCTAATTTAGAAAAAAATCTAAACAACAACAATTTAGAAGTATCATTATCCCAGTCAAGAATTGAAACATCTAAAATTCTTATAGAAGAGCTAAAAAACACAGAATTGCAAGGCAACAAAAAATTAATAATGTTAAAAGAACAGGTAAATGCTTTTAAAACTTTACCTTCACTTCAGGCTGAAGAAATTAAAATAAGAAATAATTTTGAAAATACAAAAAAAGAGTTCGAAGATGCTTTATCTTATGAAAAATCTCTAAATTCTCAGGAAGAGTTCAGAAAGAAAAACTTAGATCAAACACTTTTGCAAATCAATAATTGGGAAGATAGAAAAAATAGTGGAAAAAAAAGATTAGATTCACTTAAAAACAAACTAGGTGAATTAAATGAAGAAGCAAAAAATATGGTTACTCTACCCAAAGAATTCACTGAAAAGTCGGAAAAATTGGATTTAAAGCTTGAACAGTCTATAAAAGAACAAAAAAAGTCTAATGATAATTTAATCGTTAAAGAAAACGAAATTAGAGAAGTAGAAAGAAAACAAAAAGTGGAGGAGGAACTTTTAGCAAACTTAAGAGAAGAGAAAGTTCGGTTTGAATCTGAAACAAATTCAATAAATTTAAATATTAGTAACCTCCAAGAAAGATTGAAAGATAAATTAAAAATAGGTTTTGATGACTTGCTTAAAAATACTGGAGAAAGTGAAGAGTTTTTTTTATCAATTGAAGAACAAACTTTAAATTCAATTGAATTGAAAGTAGAAAGATTAATAAGAGAAAGAGAAAATATTGGTGCAGTTAATCTAAGAGTAGAAATAGAAATTGAGGAATTAAAAGAAAAAATAGATAAAATGATGATTGAGAGAGATGATTTGTCTCAAGCCATAACAAAATTAAAAAGTGGTATACACGAATTAAATAAAGAAAGTAGAGAAAGACTTGAAAATAGCTTTGATCAGGTAAACAAAAACTTTCAATTTTTATTTAATAAATTATTCGAAGGAGGAACCGCTGAGTTAAAACTAATTGGAAGTGACGATGTTTTAGCTTCTGGATTAGAAATTTATGCAAGCCCACCAGGAAAAAAAATGCAATCCCTTTCACTTTTTTCTGGAGGAGAACAAGCATTATTGTCAATTGCTCTCATATTTTCAGTTTTCTTATCTAACCCTTCTCCAATATGCATATTGGATGAAGTTGATGCTGCATTAGATGATACAAATGTAAGTAGATTTTGTAATTTATTAGAAGAGCTTGTAAATGAAAAGAATATCAGCTTTATTTTAGTTACTCACCATAGACTAACTATGGCAAAAATGAATAGACTTTTAGGGGTAACAATGCAAGAAAAGGGTATAAGTAAGCTTTTAACAGTAGATTTAGAAAAAGCTGTTGAGATAAAAGAAGCAAGCTAACTAAATAATTTATATGGAAGAAAATAAAAATAATTTAAAGGACCAAATTGATATTGCATTATCTAAAACAAATAAAAATAATAATAGTAAAAAATTAATTGACAAAAGTTTTTCAAGTGCTTTATCAAGGATAGCAACTGAATTATTAGCGGGTTTGATTGTTGGAGCAGGTATAGGTTTAATGATGGACAATTGGTTAAATACCAAACCACTTTTTTTAATAGTTTTTTTTATTTTAGGTGGGATTGCTGGAATATACAATTTGTGGAGACAATTAAATGGCCAGGGATTAAAGTTAGGTTATTTTAATAAAGAAAAGAGAAATTAAAATGAAATCACCTGTTGAACAATTTACGATCAAAACTCTTGTTCCCATTGAATTTATGGGCTATGACATCTCTTTTACAAATGCATCTTTGTTCATGCTTCTGTCAGTAATAATATCTACATGTTTTTTATATTTTGGTATTAAAAAAACTCTTCTAGTGCCATCTAGATGGCAAAGCAGTGTTGAAATTTTGTATGAATTTGTTTCTGACATGGTCAAAGAAAATGTTGGAAAAGGAGGAAAAACTTATTTTCCATTTATATTTAGTTTATTTATGTTCATATTAATTGGAAACCTGTTAGGAATGGTTCCATATAGCTATACATTTACATCACAAATAATTGTAACAATTACCTTGGCTTTAATTATCTTTACAGGAGTAACTATAATTGCAATTGTAAAACATAAGTTAAAGTTTTTTACATATTTTTTCCCTGCAGGAGTGCCTATCGGACTAGCTCCTTTACTCATTCCTATAGAAATTATTTCTTATTTTATGAGACCTGTAAGTCTATCAGTAAGGTTATTTGCAAACATGTTGGCAGGCCATACAATGATGAAAGTATTTGCTGGACTAATTATCATGATGACTTCTGCTAGTGGTATACTTAAAATAGGTGCTACTTTACCATTTTTAGCTGTCATAGGGTTAACTGGATTAGAATTTTTAGTAGCCGCCTTGCAGGCATATGTTTTTAGTATTTTAACTTGTATGTATTTACACGATGCATTACATCTACATTAACAACTTTGATGAAAGGAAAAAAAAATGGAAATGGAAGCTGCAAAACTTATAGGTGCTGGATTAGCCGTAATTGCCCTAGCTGGAGTAGGAGTCGGTATTGGTAATATATTTGCCGCACTAGTAAATGCAATTGGACGAAACCCAAGTGCTAAAAATGAAGTATTTGGAATTGGTATATTGGGCTTTGCTCTAACTGAAGCAGTTGCACTCTTCGCTCTTGTTATAGCATTATTACTCCTGTACACATTTTAAATAAAAATTTAATTATTATTTAAGTTTTTATCTTCAGGCGTATCAATGTTTAAAAAATGTTTATGTATTTTGGTGTTTGTAGAATTATTTTGTTTTAATTCTGCAAATGCAAATGAAAAAACAACAGGACTACCTCAATTAGATTTTTCGACTTATCCATCTTTAATTTTCTGGAGTGTCTTATCATTAATTGTACTTTATTTATTAATGTCTCTAATTGTTACACCAAAAATATCTGTCTCTTTAAACAATAGGGAACAAAATATTCAAAATAACCTGATGAAAGCTAAATCAACTAAAGAAGACTCAGACTTAATTTTAGAAAAATTAAATAAAGAAGAAGAAGAAGCTAGATCAAAAGCTAGAAATTTAATTGAACAATCTATAAAAGAAAGCAAGATAAATCTTGAAAAGATTGATCAGGAAATAACAGCAAAAATAAACTTACAAATCAACACAACTTTAAAAAAATTAAACTCTGAAAAGGAAAGTAAAATTGACGAGTTGATCAAAAACTCCTCTTCAATTAGTGAAATGGTTATTAAAAAAATTGCAGATATAGAAGTAAATAAAGATACATTAGAAAAAATTATAAATAAAACTTCAAAATCAGTTGTGAAGGATTATAACAATGGAATTTAGCCAATCAACTTGGGTTGCAATAGCCTTTGTAACATTTTTTATTATAGTTGGAAGAAAAGGCTTTTCAGTTTTAACAAATATTTTAGACAAAAGAAAAGATCTAATTGAAAATGAAATTAAAGAAGCAAACAAACTTAAAGAGCAAGCACAGGATGAATTAAATTCTAGTTTAAAAAAACAAAAACTTATGATTACTGAAATTGAGAACATTCTTTCTGAAGCAAAAGAAGCTGCAAAAAAAATTAAAGCTGATGCTGAACTAAAAGCCACTGAAGTTGTTAAAAGAAAAGAAGACCAAGCAAAACAAAAAATAAATGCTTCTCAAACAGAGATTATTGATCAAATTAAAGACATTACCTCTAAAGCTATAATCTTATATTCAAAAGAATACATAAAAACAAGCATTGATAAAAAGATTTCAAAAGATATTTTCTCCAAAACAACAAAAGAAATTAATAATAAGATGTAAACTACTTCTGGTACAAACCTATCAAAACTGATCCGGTTTTTGGAACTTCCACACTCATTTCTGTAGCTCTCTCAATAATTTTATTATTTTCTTTTAGAAAAAATTTACTCTCAAAATCCTCTCTATCATATTCTTTTTTATTTTCATCTATTGATACGAGAGAAAGTGTAATTTCTATATTATCATCAATTTTGTAGTCACGGCGAATAACTCTTACATTCACTTCTAAATCCATTGTTATTAAAGAATTTTTGACAAAACATTTTGTGTTAATGCCTCTCAAACCTATATAGGTTTTGACCTTATTCATAGTATTTATAATTAATTCTTCTGACCCACTAGGTGATGTGATTTTAGGGCATGGAATTTCTTCTTTATCCAACACACCTATTACATCCAAAGAAGAACAACTTGAAAAACAAATAAGAAATAGTAAAACACATATTTTTTTCATAAATTACCTAAATTTTTCACTATTTTATTGAATTTAATAAGATAATATATCAGAAATATAATATGAATAAACAAAATATAAATTTATATTTAGCATCCCCCAGAGGTTTTTGTGCTGGAGTTGATAGAGCTGTTAAAATAGTAGAACAAGCACTAAAAAAGTATGGTCCTCCTGTATACGTAAGACACGAAATAGTACACAATGAAGAAGTGGTTGATTCTTTGACAAAAGCAGGTGCCGTCTTTGTAGAAGAAGTTTCAGAAGCTCCTGAAAATTCAATAATGATTTTCTCGGCACATGGGGTTCCAAAAACTGTATTTAAAGAAGCAAAACATAGGAAAATGATTTCTATTGATGCAACATGTCCTCTTGTTACCAAAGTACATAATGAAACTAAAAAACATTCTAATAAAGGCAACCATATACTCTTAATCGGTCACAATTTTCATCCTGAAGTTATAGGCACAATGGGCCAAGTCTCTGAAAATGAAATAACACTTATTCAAAATAAAGAAGATGCAAACAATGTAATTGTAAAAAACCCTGATAAACTTGCTTATGCGACACAAACTACATTATCTGTTGAAGATACAGAGGTAATTTTAAAAATACTTAAATCTAGATTTCCTAAAATTAATGGTCCAAGCACAGATGACATTTGCTATGCCACGACAAATAGACAATTAGCAGTCAAATCAATGGCCAAAATTTGTGATTGTATATTAGTGATTGGATCAAAAAATTCATCTAATTCAAAAAGGTTAGTTGAAGTTGCTAAAGTAAATGGTGCAAAAGAAGCATTTTTAATTTCAAGTGAAGACGATTTAATGTATTTTTTAAAAAATTATAATCCGACTTTTAACTCAAATTTAGGACTTACTTCCGGAGCGTCAGCGCCAGAGACATTGATCAAGGTCCTAATTACAAAACTAAATAAAAAATTTGAAGTGTGTCAAATTGACCATGAAGTTATAAAAGAAGATATTCACTTTAACTTACCAAAATCTCTTAGGTCTATTTAAGCAATTGGCAGTCTACACTGAAATAACCCTAGAAAACTTGTTAAAGATTTTAAATCAATATTCAATTGGAAATTTAATTGAATTTTCTGGAATTAAAGAAGGAATAGAAAATACGAATTATTTTGTAAGAACAAATAAGGGTAAATTTATTTTAACTATTTTTGAAAATAGAGTGAAGGATAAGGATATCCCATTTTTTGTGAACATAATGAAGCACTTAAATAGAGAAAATTTTTTATCTCCAAAACCTATTGAAGATAATAATAAAAATATCATCAATGAAATTAATAAAAAAAAATTTATAATTGTTAGCTTTTTAGAGGGTAAATGGAAATCTAAAACAAATAATAATGATTGTTTAGAATTAGGGCAATGTATTGCCGAAATGCACAATAAGACTAAAAATTTTAATCAAGTGAGAAAAAATTCATTATCAATCAAAGGTTGGGAAAAATTGATTACATCTTGTAAATCTAAAATAACAAAAAAACAATTAAATCTATTTGGTCCAGATTTGATTAATGAAATAGAAGATAGTTTTGAATTATGTAAAAAAAATTGGCCATCAAATTTGCCAATTGGATTAATTCATGGGGATATTTTTCCAGATAATGTTTTTTTTAATAAAAATAAAGTTTCTGGAGTTATAGATTTTTACTTTTCTTGTACAGACATAATTGTTTATGAATTAGCAATAGCTATAAATGCTTGGTGCTTTGACAAAAATGACATTTTTTATCCTAAAAAAGCTAGTAATTTAATTTCAGGATATAATTCAAAAAGAACATTATCAAATGCTGAATTTGATAACTTATCTATACTGTCTCAAGGTGCAGCGTTAAGATTTTTACTTACCAGACTTTATGACTGGTTTAACACCCCAAAAGAAATTTTAATAACTAAAAAAAATCCAACTGAGTATTTAAATAAATTAAGATTTTTTAAAAATAATGTGTTACTTAACCAAATTAATTTGAAAAATATTTAATATGATAAATGTCATTGAAATCTACACCGATGGTTCATGTTCAGGAAATCCAGGACCAGGTGGTTGGGCTGCAGTAATTTTAATGAATGACGATGAATATATATTTAGTGGTTTTGAAAAAGAAACTACTAACAACAGGATGGAATTATTAGCCTCTATAAATTCTTTGAAAAAAATAAAAGGGGATTACAAAGTGAAATTATACACTGATTCTAATTATTTAAAGAGTGGGATAACATTGTGGATAAAAAATTGGAAAAAGAATAACTGGTTAAACTCTCAAAAAAAACCCGTAGCTAACCAAGATTTGTGGTTACTATTAGATGATATAAACAAAAGATTAAGTATTGAATGGAATTGGGTTAAAGGTCATGAAAATAATTTATACAATAATCAAGCAGACAAATATGCTGTTGATTCAATGAAAAATCAACAGGCAGTCTCGTTAAAAAACAATCAAACTATAGATGCTTCAAAAGATTTTGAGCACTAGACACTTCAAATACTCCAATTTTTTCAACAAATAAATGTTCAACAATACAATTATTTAAAACCATAGCAAACCTTCGACATCTTAAACCCATAGCAGGACCATAATCATGAGCCAATCCCATCTCTTTCGTAAAGGAACAATCGCTATCTGAAATCATCTCAATTATATTGTGAATTTTGTTATGTTCAGCCCAAGCTTTCATAACATGAGGATCGTTAACAGAAAAACATGAAACTTTATCTATTCCTTTATTCAAAATTTGTTCTAAAAAGGATATATACCCTGGAAGATGCTTGGCTGAGCAAGTTGGTGTAAATGCTCCAGGTAAACCAAATAAAACTACTTTTTGATTTGCAAATAACTCATGAGATAACTTTTCCTCAATTTTATCTAATTTCAACCTAAGTATTAAATTAGGTATTTTTTCTCCAATTTTTATCATTTAATTACTATAAATTATCTAGCTTCTTTTATTAACTTAAATATTATTTTTTTATTTAACAACTCAGGTAATAACACACCATTGAAATATTTTTTACTATAAATTTCATTGTAAGGAACACCATACCTATTTTTACTAAATAAGAACTTTTCAATAGCACTACTCTTTTTAGTCCAATCCAATTGCAAAGTAGTTATTTTTTTATCTTGAATTAGTTTTTTAATCTTTTTATCGTTAAGTATAAAAATTTTGTTATATTTACATGTTATACACCAATCGGCTGTGATATCTAAAAAAATTACTTCATCTTGAGAAATCAATTTTTGTAATAATTGAGGTTCTTTTTCAATATCCCAATTTTTCCACATAATAGTATCTTCTGTTACAATTTTATTATCATGATTAGTAAAGTTATTAATTAAAATTGATAAGAACCATAATCCAGAAAAAATAAAAAGTATTCCCATAAACTTTTTAAAATGTAATATCCATTTTCCAGATTTAGGAAAAATTTTTATAGAATTGGGATAAACAAATATAAGAATTAAAGGAAATGATAATCCTAAAGACATAAATAAAAATACAAAAAAACTTTCATAATAACTTCCAGACAATGCGTACATAGCAGCAGTTCCAACAAACGGTGCAGTGCAAGGAGTAGACAGTATTGTCATAAGTATGCCAGATAAAAAGTCTTCAAAGTTTTTTACATTTAACTTTTGTAAAAAATTTATTATTTTCCATGGAATAATAATTTCAAAAAGACCTAATAAATTAAAACCAAATATAAAAATTATAAAAACAATTATTATTAAGAATGCTGTATTTTGAAATTGAAATCCCCAACCAACTTCACTCCCTGAATATTTTAAAAAACTTGTTATTAAAAATAAAATTAAAAAAGAAAAGATAATTCCTGAAATTTGCAAAAAAACTTTTTTCTTAATTATTAATGAATTTATATTTGGAAAAGTTAAAAAATTAGCTACCTTTAAAGATAATACCGGAAGAACACAGGGCATAATATTTAGAATCAAACCGGCAATAAAAGAAATTATCAAAATTGAAATATAATTTTTATCAAGGATAAATTCATTAGTAACTTTAAAATTTTGAAAAAAATTAAGTTTTTCACTTAAAAAAGTTACAGTAAAATTATTCTTATTTATATTTTTATCATGTTTATTTATATTTTTTATTAATACATATTTTTTTTTATCTTCATTTTCATGAACAGAGAATTTTGAAAAAATATTGGATTTTTTGTCTTCAACAATTAAATCAAAATTAATATGATTAATGTCTTTATTTAAAAACAATTTTAAATCACCATTTAAAATAGATATTTTATAAAAAAACTTTGTATCAATTATATTCTGGTATGGTACTTTTAATAAAAATTTTTTGATCTCACTCGAATCGCCAACATTAATATTTGAGTTAATTTGAAAGCTTCTTTCAATTGGAATACATACTTTATTACAAATCTGTGCGTTAAATTTTAAAACGCCTTTTACAGGTTTTTTATTATTAATTTTTAAGATTTTAATTGGAAAAACTACTTCATTTGTATATCCAAATGTTTCTATACCAAAAAAATTAAATCTTTTAGGCGCTGGAAATAAAAATTCTACTTTTTTGATATTTTTAACATCACTCCAATCTAATTCTGGCGGCAGTCCAGCTTCTCCAGGGTTTTTCCAATAAATTTTCCATCCTGGATTCAAATTTATTTTTAATCCACCTAATAAAGGTTTATTTTCTTCATTATGTTTTGAAAAAAATATCTTAGAACTAATATTACCATTTAAATAATTAGAAAAATTATCATTTGAAGAGTTTATATTTTTAGAATATGCAAAAATTGGAATTAAAATAATTACAGTAAAAAAGAAAAATATTTTACCTATAAATTTTAGAGATGACTTGAACATATATAATTTAAATTTTTATTTGTTATTTTTATTTTTTCATAAATTAAATTGTGTAGAATACTTATATGGATGATAATTTATTAGGTCAACTTCTTATCGCAATGCCTGGTCTCAAAGATCCAAGATTTCAAAAAAGCGTGATCTTAATATGTGAATTTTCTAAAACGGCTATTATGGGATTAATTCTAAATAAAGAAATATATGATTTAAAATTAAGCACTTTGTTGGACAAGATAAATGTCTCAAATAATAATAATTTTTTAAACCATTCTATTTTTAATGGAGGACCTGTTCACACTAACCAAGGTTTTATTTTACATACTGGTAAAAATATTTATAAAACTACTGAGAAAATTATTAATAATATTTCTATAACAACATCTGTTGAAATTTTAGAAGATTTTGCTAACAATAAAGGTCCTGATGTTAAAAAGATTTTTATGGGCTGCTCGGTCTGGGAATATGATCAATTTAATAGAGAAATGCTTGAAAATTCCTGGCTAAGTCTAAAAGCACAAGAAGATCTTATATTTGAAGAACCATCAAACGAGCTTTTATGGACAAAATGTTTGCAAAAATTAGGAATTAAAGAAGAAAATTTAGTTTCTTTTTCTGGGAATGCTTAGATAAGTGTATTTATATCCGTATTTTTAAAATCATTACTATTTGGACCTAAAATAGATAAAACGGGTTGGGGATTTTCTAATATTTTTGAAAGAACATTTTCAATTTTAGAAACACTTAAACTTTCAATTTCTTTGATAGTATCTGCAGTACTGAAAATTTTTCTCTGTGTTAAAAAACTCCTTACATCCATTTCTAATCTATTCATAGAACTGTCTCTAGCCATTAAAATTCCAGCTTTCAATTGAGATTTAGCTTTTTCGACTTCTTCAGAACTAATGGTATCTCTTAATTGTTTTAATTCTAATAAAGATGCATTTAACAGATTATCTAAATCTTTTGGAGAACAACCGGAATAAAAACCAAATACACCAGTTGAAGAATAATTTTGTGCAGTTGAATATATACTGTAGCACAAACCTTTGTTTTCTCTAATTTTTTGAAATAAACGTGAGGACATTCCTCCTCCAAAGATTATTGATAATGCCCTCAATGCAAATCTATCCTTATGAGTGTTGTTCAAACCTTCTAATCCAAAAACTACATGTGATTGTTCTATATCCTTTTCCTGTAGGTTTTTACCATTCTTCCATTGATATTTTGGTTTCAAACTTTTTTTGCCTTTTCTCAAAAATTTAAATTTTTCTTCAATCTCTTTTTCAATTTTGTTTTCATCAATATCACCACAAACGCCAATAATTAAATTTTCAGAATTGTAATGTTTCTGAAAAAAATTATTTAGGTCATCCTTAGTGAAACTCTTTACAGCATCCTTAGTGCCCAAAATTGATTCTCCAAGGGATTGTCCTTTAAAAGCTGTCTTCATAAAATTTTCAAATACTTTGTCATAAGGATCATCATTATACATTCCTATTTCAGATAAAATAACACCTCTTTCTCTTTCTATTTCACCTGCTGGAAAAGTTGAATTAATTAAAATGTCGGAAAGAATATCTATTCCTAACAAATAATTTTCCGGTAGCAGCTTAACATAATAAGCTGTTATTTCTTTACCTGTATAAGCATTAATATCACCGCCCACATCCTCAATTTCTCTTGCTATCTGGGAAGCATTTCTTAATTTCGTTCCTTTAAAAGCCATATGTTCAAGCATATGGGCAACTCCAAATTGATTATTTTTTTCATTTACACTTCCAACATTTAACCACATGCCAAAAGAGAGAGTGTTTGAATTAAATTTATTAGATAGAATGGTAATACCAGAATCTAATGTTTTGATTTTAATAGACATTTTTATTTCTCATTTCTTTATAAATATAATCTTTAATA
>Ga0115012_10002054_pt1 | contig 11702 bp, 8 predicted proteins | sample TroAtlMetagenome_FD_88706 | JGI IMG/M metagenome (GOLD analysis project Ga0115012, IMG submission 88706) | Marine eukaryotic phytoplankton communities from Atlantic Ocean - Tropical Atlantic ANT10 Metagenome | ecosystem: Environmental > Aquatic > Marine > Oceanic | place: Tropical Atlantic Ocean...
AAACCTGTATTGTCGTAGTCATACTCTATCACTTGAAGTATTGCTGTGTTTGGATCACCATCTGATTCCTGATAGAACAATACTTCTCCTGGATCAGCATAATCATTTAGTTCTACTTTGTCGATAAGGAAGAACCTTTGCTCTTTAGGGCAATAGGTATTATCAGGATCTAATCCATAACCTACACCTGGTTTATCAACTCTTACTTTCTCTATCTTACCATTCTTAACGATAGGGGTCAACTTAGCACCAACACCCTCTGGTTCATTACAGGTGAACATTGCTCTCACCTTAGCAGTTGTGCTGATACCAGATCCTTTGTTACGCATGAATACACCAACCATAGAACCTATGTCATCTATAATAGGTAATGCTCTAATAAGACTTGTAGACTGTGCATTGTCCCAAATTAATTCTGGGAAGCAAGGTTTCTTACGTAAGTTAGATGGATCACAGTTGAGACTCTCGTAGTTGATATTACCATCTGAGTCACGTATAGGATATACACTATCAAATTTCTCTACTAAACTCTTACCCTTCTCAAATGACCTATCGCTTACACCTGTTCCTTTTGCTCCAACATTTGCGAACTCACCGTTCTTAGTGTTGAATGCCTTTTTAACCATCTTACCATTTTCAAACTTGGTGACTGGAACCCATCCACGTGAGTTGGGCTTACCTGAGCCAACTACCTGAGTCTTACCACCCTTCAATGCACCCTTTGCTGCATCACTGTACTGACTTATTTGTTTCTTCTGCTTATCTCCTTCACCTTCTTTACCTCCTGCTCCTGTCTCGAATGTTGATAATCCAAGAGCACAAGATAGGTCACCATCACAAACCATGTCGATTAGATCGAGTATCTTAGCAGTGATACCTTGTATAAGGTTAGCATTATTCTTAATAGCACTCAATACACCATCAAGTATAGCAAGTGCAGTGTCAAGTCCTTGCATTAACTTTTCCATCAATCCACCGAACAGTTCTTGGAATAGATCCTGTGCCAAACACAATGCAGAGTCTAGTGCTTGTCTGATAAGATCCTCCAATAGTCCACCGATAACATCAAGCATCTCTTCAAATATTTGTTTGAATAGACAGTCAATAAGATCTCCTACATCTTTGAGTTTCTTTACAGTTGGATCTATTAAATCTGGATCAGGAGTCTTGATGTCATTAATGATATCCTCAATTTCTTTCTGAACCTCTTTCATCACTGTGCCTTTGACATTAGCCAATGCACCACCCATGAACCCTTGTATTCTTTCTTGAACTGCTTCAATCTCTTCTGCTACATCTTCTATCTCACCAGTTTTCTTATCAATAAACTCACCTATATCATTCTTCTCTATACCTCTTGCCCACTTTAAGAACTCAGCAGTAGCACCCTTGATTTTAACATCAGATGGTGTACCACACTTACCATTGCCTACATGTACTGTATATTTCTTCCTTTCATCTGCGGCTTTCATTGCATCAGTCTGCTCCTGTGCTTCACCACGTTCGTTGACAGTTGATACTGTCATGCCACCTTCTGCATCACCCGCTACGTTATCTTTTGTTGTATTATTACCTGTCTTTGGATCAGTAGTTACTGTGTCAGCTGTACCACCAACAATACCACCACCTGTACCATGTTTCTTTGGATCATATTCTGGTGCATGTATCTGTTGATACGCTATAGCACTTTGCTCTGGTAGTTTCGTATAGGTTCCCTTTGGGTTCTGGTCACTAATACTACCCATGATGATAGGTATCTGAGCTGAGGATCCATCCATGAAGAATCCAACAACCCATGACCCAATCTGTAACTGCTGTATCGTACCCATACCACTCTTCATGGCATAGACAGGTGGCATGATACAAGATGCCCACGGTAAATCTCTAGTCGGTAGTACCTCTTTGTCTGGGTTATGATACCCTACTATCCTACATTTTACCTTACCTGTATAATCGTAATCTTTAGACTGCGAACCATCATGGTCTGGATCTGACCCGTCGTTCTCGACTTGTCCTATCCACCAATTAAATCCATCTTTACCGATGGCATGTGCAGCACTTTCTAAATTCATCCTATGCTATCTCTATACAATGTAACCTGAGTTGACATAGTATCTCTCTCGGTTAAAAACTGACGGTATATCTTACCTATTATGTATCGACCACTGTCCTCAACGTTTATTTCACCAGACTTAGAATCATATTTAGTAACCATGACTACATCTCCAATGTATAAGTCTTGCTTACCCTCATACTCAAAGACAGCAGACTGATTAAAGAACATCTGATTTCTAATCATGGACTGACTGAGCTGTCTTGTTAAGTCCTGAGTATATGTACCCTCTGTGTACATTGCTGTATCCATGACCTTTGACATAATTCTAGTTGGTCTACCACCTTCTTCCTCACTACCGAACCTCTTATAGAACTCTGGTAGTTCTGATAGTGGGTTAAGTTTCTTCATGTCTTTATAGAAGTCATTAATAAAGAAGGGAACCTCTTCATACTTAAAGTCCTTCATGTCCAGTGTAAACGTGGTACTAGAATAACTACCAAGATTCAAACCACGAAAGATATCACTGCTACCAGATACAGTAAATCCATCTACAGCAAGAGCATCTTCATCTAACTCATCTGGTTTATAGTTGACTTGAATATCTCTTACCGTTTCTTGTTCTACTAAGGCATCCATCCCTTTAAAGTGGTATCCTCTCCTATCCTCAAAGAATAAGAATCCTGCACTCTTTTTACCACTACCAGTCTGTGCTATGGATCTCCATGCTAACCATGAAATCATAGTATATGGATCCCAGTACGGACTTACGAAGGATAATTTAGTAGCACTCTCATCAAGGTCAAGCATTGCCTCTGTTTTGATCTCTTGATTCATCAACTCTGACACTAACTCATGAGTAAATTTACCCCCTCCCTTGCCGAACCTACGGGAAATTTTTAGGGCAGAATTTTTTACAGCATCAGGGGAAACGCAATAGAGAGTTGCCTGAGACTTCTTACCATCTACAACCATCCTATCCTTAACATCAAAGACAACCATACTATATGTGATGATATTATCATGTGTATCTGTCCAACTGATATCAATAGGTTCCATACCCTGTAGGTTAGATAACACAGATGATGACGAGTCGTTCAGTTTGACTATCAATATCACATTTGACTTAGTAATGTCCTCAATATAATGTAACTCCAACAAGTTATTACTTGTAAAAGGTTGCACCATCAATGCTTGTCGATCCAATTCTGGATCGTACATTGACATACCTATTTTTAGGTCTAGTAATTTAAAATTAGCTTCCTTACTCATAATATGTCGTGGGGTGTTTGTCCTCCATCTACAATAGCAATGCTATGTAGTAGATGTTTGCTAGGTTTTAGAGGTGCAGGAGGTAATGGATCTGCTTCAGTAATACCAAGATCAGATGTGCTCATTTTTGCTATAGCATCCATTATTGCTTGAGTTGACTCGGCTTCACCCTCTGATCCTGCTACTCCTCCTATTTGCATCTGAGTCTGGTTATTAACCATCTGCTCATTCTGCTGTACAACTTGATTGGTTAAAGCATTTATATCTTGACTTTCATATTGACTACCCTTATCAGCTGGTTGTACTCCACCCAATATCTTGTTCAACACACTGCTAGTCGCACTGATGGCCGCACCAGGTGCAGTTTTCTTGAATATATTCTTAGCACCCTGAGCGATATTACTGATACTATTTTTCATCATATCAATCTTGGTGTCACCTTGAGTTGACAACTGATCAGGTGCTACTGGTTCATGTGATGCTCCACCAATACCTAAGTAACCAGGTCCAAGTGATGGACCTCCCTTTGGAGCATAATCTTCCATGGTTTCTTCTGAGCCATGGGGATCAGACATGTTCTGAACTTCCTGTTCATATGAACTCATCTGAGCCATTGCTTCTTCTTCTGTCTGCGGACCTCTTTTCTTCTTCCTCTTCGGCAACAATGCTCTAACTGCCATACCAGCTAAACCACCACCCTTGACAAAGTTCATGAGTCTATTTTGCTTCTTCTTCTTTGGAACTGGTACACCAAATGTCTGTCCTATCTTAGATATCTGTCCTTCAACTGCTGCACCCTCACCACCTGGCACATCAACCTTGTCCATCAATCCTGCTAATCCTGCTGCCACTGCCTTGAGTGGTAGTGCCATAGCATCAGATAGTGCTTTCTTATATTCTTCTAGTCCTAAATCTTCAGTCAGCTCACTGGCAACGTTCTTCTTACCTACCAGTCCTAAGCTCTCTAGTGTCTTAACACCTGATTTCGATTCAGGTCTCTGAGCACTGGGGTTCAGGGCATTCATCATAGGTGATGGAGATACAGCACCACCCTCTGCTAGTTTAAGTCCTGGATTCTGAGACGCACCAGGTATTTTGTCAAGATTATCTATTCCTGATATATTACCAGGAGTTAAATTAGCAGCTGTATCCAGTAAACCACCATCTTCACCATCATCACCCTTGTCTCCCTTATCACCTTTCTCTGGTGCTTCTTTCTCTACAGGTGCTTCCTCTTCCTCATAATCATCATCCTTGAAGTCCTCTGAGGTTGTCAGATCCATCTGAGGTATGGCACCTGGAGATAGGAAGTTCGCAAACTTCTGCATCGTGGTCTTTGCCTTTAAGACCTCATAACCATTAGCTAAGTCTTTCTTTATCCTACCATTAGCTGAGTCGTCTCTCTTATCTGCCTCAGCAAGCTGCTGCATATTCTCAGCAAGTAAGAACTCCTTATACTTGTCCTCTTGGAACATAGTGCCCAAGAGTTTATTACGATCCTCAAAGAGTTTCGTAAGGTCACTTAGAACCTCATGTACGTCATCTATTCTGGGAAACTTATCTATCTCTTTCATAACTTAACATACTTACCTGAGAATGAATCGACACCATATGCCTCTTGGACTTTTGCTTCGACTGTGACAATTTTAGTCACAGGGAAAGGAATTGGTTTTGCTACGGGTACTGGATACGGGATCATCTTAGGTTCTCTAAGTTTATTAATACCTTTACCAATCATGTTAGCAGCAAGACCACCTACAAGTGGAAGTAGTGAGAAACCACCCATGCCACCACCACTGGTTGGCCACTTGACTGTCTGTGATAGAGGTGCACCATAACTAGGACCACCTGTACCATTTTCCTTTGGAGGTTCAATAGCACTCAATGATATAAGTGGAGCATAAGGCATAGGATCTCCTGCCCCACCATATCTAGTCGAGTCTTTCTTAGTATCGAACTCAAAGTGTAAATGAGGACCTGTGGAACTACCTGCACCAGGATCTCCCTTTGCTCCACCAGTCTCAGCAAGTTTCTCTCCTGCTATGAACTCACCAGTTCTCTTTATAAACTTACTTAAGTGTGCTATACGCATTTGAATCTTAGTCTGTGGTAACCAGACATCCATCATATTTCCATATCCACCATACTTACCAGCTGCTACAATCACACCTGGTTCATTAAATCCTACGGGTGTACCTACGGGAGTTCCTATATCTACACCACCATGAGGTTTTGCTCTTCCTTCAGTTGAACCATAAGTGTCAGTGATTGGATAGTTTCCTACTGACGTAGCATTTGCTGAGTCAAACTCTGATGATTCTACGAGTTCACCATTTACAAAACTCATACTTGATGTCTTCACCCTCTTCGTTACAGACTCTGCCTTAGCTGGTCTGCCTTTAAATAAGGATCCAACTGCACCTGCTGCCAAACCCATAGGTGTCATCCTAAATGCTCCCTTAGCAAGTTTTGCTGCTCCTCCTAATGCTGCTCCACCAGCCTTCTTCAAGAATCCTGCTGCTGCCTTTGCTATCTTACCACCTTTAAACACTGATAAAGGTGATGCTTTAGTACCAAATACTGATGATAACTTAGCTGCTTCACCTAATACTGCCTGTGATGCTGCTGTTGGTACGGGTAATGTAGTCAAGAATCCCGTCGTTACATCTGTCAGTATAGTACCAACCTGTTTGAGTAGATTTTGGAATACAGGACCTAATTTAGAGTGTGGTACAACAAGTTCTGGTTCGCCACCTTCAGCGATCAGTGCTTGTGTAGGTGAACTAACTTGACCACCATCCTTCATACCAGTGACATCTTTAGCAATCAGAGCTGCGTCTAATCCTGCTGATATTGCAGTACCTGGACCTGGGATAGTAGATGCGATACCTGATCCTGCTTCCATCAAAGCACCAGTTATATCACCCTTCATCAATCTTTGTACACCAAATCCTAGCCCTGCTATCAGACCTACGACTGGTATTTTCTTCAATCCTACTTTCACCGCTGTCTTAGCAGCAAGTTTAGTTGCTACCTTTGCTCCTGCTTTTTGTAGTCCTTTCTTAGTAGCAGTCTTAACTAACTTCTGTGCTACTTTCTTCTTAGCTGACTTTGGTATAAATTTATTGACTAGGTTAACACCCTTAGTTTTGACAGCTGATATTGCTGACTTACCCGCACTTAGTGCTTTTCCTCCTATCTTCTTACCTACATTCTTTACCTGTCCACCTAGTTTCTTACCTTGCTTCCTTATAAAATTCTGAGCTTTGTCTATCTTGAGGACTCTCTTGACCTTACGGCCAGCCTTTATTCCCCTTGCCTTCAAATTACGTTTCAGTTTGACAATAGGGTTCCTTGCCTTAACCTTCTTCATTCTCTGACTTAGAGAATCCCTTTTGCCAAATTTTTTCTTAAGAAATTTTTTCGCTCTATTTGCTATTACACCACCAAGTAGCCCACCACCAGCCGCTGCTGCTACGGGTGCTGCTGCTGCTTTTCTCTTCTTACTTACAACTGTGACTGCGGTCTGCTGAACCTGAGTCATAAAGAACATCTTTTTCTTATTCCTAAGAAACTCGATGTACTCCATCTCAGTGTCGAGCATTTGCTTGGCACTAGAAACCATCCTACCTGAGACAGGTAAGAGTTTTATACCAAACATAGCAGCAACGCGTCGCTTCATCTACGTGTCCGTTGTTCCTTTTCTATACGTTCCCTTTCATCTTTTAACCACTTTGCGAGCATATTGACGTAAATGTCACGCTCCCAAGGGATCATATTTTCTATGTCACTCAAGGTATATTTATGGTGTTGAACCAAGGCAAAATTCGTAGTGTAGAACCTTGCTAACCCCTCTTGGAATAGGGCTATCCGAAAAAATTGACTAATCCTTCGACAACTGCACTCGTTTTAGTACCTGTGTTAGGATTAGTAACTGTAAGCTCATGCCTAAGAGTAGGCATAGTGTCAAAGAAGTTTTGGATACTTTCAAACTGGTCGTTAGTAAGTGTTTCCAACCATCTATGAGCTTCTTCTGCTGTGAATGATCCACAATCTTCTCCTTTATTATATACTCTATCAATACATGAGGATACTAACTCATAAGGGTCAGTTTCTTCCTCAGTAAAATTAACCTTCGCAAAGTATTCTAAGTTAGGATACTTCATCTGTACCATTATATCATCAGTTAGTTTGATGTTCTGTTCATGTCCTTCTGGGAAGTTGACCTTGACAGCATCAACTGGGAATGTCACAGGAACTTTAGTCTCTGGATCATCATCGCATGGTACTTCTACCTCAATAGTCTCTTGAATAGATCTACCACGTAATTGTAGGAAGATATACTCAACGTCAAAGATAGACAGGTCATCCATCTTAAACCTAGTGATGATACAACTTTTAAATATGTCCTTAATTGCTTCTAGTATCTGAGCACTGTTATTCTCTTCCAATGCTAGTATCAGAATCTTTTGTTCTTTAACAAGGAAAGGGCGATATTTTAATTTCTTCTTGCTTGAAGGTACAACCAACTCATAGGTTGGTGTGACAATATCAGGTAATGGCATAATGTTCTGTTCAGTATTTTATATAGCAGGGTTAAGCAATGTCCATATTAGTATTGATTGGGTCAAAGATATCTGTTCCAACTACAAATACTCTCTTATCATCGCCAACTGGTCTTGGAGTATACTCAGAATACTCATAATACATACCTATACTCAATTTAACAACTCCAGAACCTCCTGAGCTGTAAGGTATAGATGACATCATATATGGATATGATTTACGTAACTGTATAGTAAACGTATGATAATTAGATTCTGGTACATAATTACTGTCATCTGGATCATCAAATTGTCCCGTATATTTTTCGTACTTCTTTATTGTTGTATCACATGTATAGTCATTATAAAAGTGTTGTGCCAATGCTCTTGCTTCTTTCTTACCTGATAATTTAGTAGGGATACCAACGTCAGCACCTTGTATAAAGTGTTGCCATGCTGTAAAGAACCTAAATGCTTCTGACCTGACATCCAATATACATGAGAAGTCCATCTCATTATATACCTTTGCCATTGCGGGTTTCATAGTGATACCCTTGTGTACTTGCTTCACATCCTGACTGGTCAATGACACGCCAGGTACCTGTGCTTCATTGATCAAGTCAACCATGAGGTTATTATATGTCGTTCCTTCTATCCCGTATTTTTCACTCAAGAATTTTTTTAACTTCGCACTAGGAGCAAACTCCAGATCAAATTGGTTGGTAGAACTAGGTCCTCCTCTTTGCTGTAGGTCGGATATAAAGGATGTAACGCTTTTGAGAGTCATAAATACCCATATGGGGTGGTATTTTTATTTATGTCTCTAAAGCAAGGTAAATTTAAACCTAGGAACTATAAGAAGTACAAGGGCGATCCGACAGACATCTTTTATAGGTCTGGTTGGGAGCATAAGTTTATGACTTGGTGTGATTCAGATAAGAAAGTAGTAAAGTGGTCTTCAGAAGAGATAGTTATCCCATATAAGTGTCCTACAGATAATAGAGTACACAGATATTTCCCAGACTTCTGGGTCAGGATCAAAGAACCAACAGGAACAAAAGAGTATCTAGTGGAGGTAAAACCGCTGAAACAAACTCAGCAACCTAAACCACAGAAACGTCAAACCAAACGATACATCACGGAGGTGTTGACCTATGCTAAAAACGATGCAAAGTGGAGGGCAGCTAAGGAATACTGCCTCGACAGAGGAATCGAGTTCAGAATCATCACAGAGCGAGAGCTCAGAATTAACTACTCTACTCCAAGAACTAAAGGGAAAAAAGGTAAGTAAAGCTGAGTTAAGAGAAGAAATATTTAACGCACTCTTTGATAATGCTACAGATACACCAGAGGTAGGCAAGTGGTATTTCTTTGAGTATGACCCAAAGTATAAGGCTATATTAAAGAAGTGGGATGAGTATCCACTAATAAAACTCATGGAAATCAAGAAGGATAGGATGTTAGGTATGAACATTCACTTCCTAAGACCAAAAGCTCGTCTTGGGTCACTAAATAAAGAGGAAGCTCCTATGTCAACGCTTCGTTACTACATACCTAAGAATGCCGATAACTTATTCTTCGAGATACCAGAGGAGGATATGCAGGCAATGAGTCAATTACCCTTAGAACAATTCCATACAAATAGATGACTGCGACAAGCACTGGAAATAGAGTACTATATGGCGATGATCGAACCTACCCTAAAGGTTTGACTGATATTCCTATGGCATCTTATTTTAAGATTACCAGGTATCAATATAATGCAGGATTAAAATCAGCAAGAGAAGCGGGTCAGAATGATGCTTCTACAGGATTGGCCAATATTAGTCCTCTAACTGATAAAGTAAGGGAAGGTAATGCGTGGCTCTATGGTGGAATAGACCGTGGTGAGACTACGGGCGATGTTAAAATGGAAGCACTCAATAAAGAGTTAGAAGCACTTGCTGTAAAGGATGTTAGGAGAGGAAGAGGTAGATCAGGAGTCGCAAGAGCACAGAGAAGAAGGAAAGAGATATTAGAAAAGATCAGAGCAGGAGAATATGAGCATCTATTCAAAGACGGTCCTGTCACATTACAGGATGGAACAGTCATTGAGAATGCTGATGCGTTAGCAGATATAAAGAATGAATCATATGAGACTGCGGATTCAGTCCCTACGATATATCGTCTACCTATGCCCAATGAGTTTCAATACTCATATGGTGCTGACTGGGGTAACACCTTCAAGTTAGGTACAATGGCAAGATTACTTGATGATCCTACTGGAGCTATCGGTCAGATGATGGCTACTGGTACTATGGCTGGTGTAACAGATGCTATCGGTCAACTCGGTAAAAATTTTACTAGCGGATTGAATGAAGGAACAGGTATGGATATATCCAAGACTCTTGGTAAAGCATTTAAAGGAGCAACAGACCCACTCGGTGTCAATAGTGACATCACTCAGCCAGCAAACTTCCTAGGTCTAGCAGGACTAGCACCTAATGAGAATGCCATCATGATGTTCAGTAGAATGCAGATGAGATCCTTCTCATTGTCATTTGAGTTCTTTGCCCGTGATGAAGATGAAGCAGAGAATATTGATAGGATTATCAATGGATTTAAGACTGGTATGCACCCTGTTGCCAACGCTGAAGGAACTGGTGGAGTACTAGGTTTCCCAGACCTATTCAAACTAGAGCCATGGTTCGGTGCTATTAATGATCAAGGTGCTGTGATTGATGGTGGTATACCACATCCAATGATGCCACGTTCTAAGATGTGTGCTTTAACTAGCTTACAAATCAACGCATCTCCATCTAATAACTTCGTCACTACTAAGAGTGGTGAAATCCCATTACAAACAATCAGTTGTACCTTTGCTGAAACAACAGCACTTACTTCTTCTGATTTACAGACAGGTAGATTCTAATGCTATTCGAGAACGCACCCAACGTATTATATAACTATACGGAAAAACTTTTAGATCCAAGGTATTACCAAGCCAAGAATCTATGGAGAAGAAATAATATTAGAGACGACTACTTAGCCTCTGTCGTTATCTTTGATGATGTCTTCGTACAACCTGGCGACACACCTGAGTCATTATCATTTAACTATTACAATAAGACAGTTTATGGTTGGACTATTCTAATAGTTAATAACATTACTAATTACCACGAACAGTGGCCACGTACCTCTGGTGCTTTAAAAGATTACGTATATAAAAAATACGAAAACCCCGATGCAGTCATGATGTACGAGACCACCGAGGTTGTTGATGCTTTGAAGCGTAAAATTGTAAAGGCAGGACTTAGAGTTCCAAGTAACTATCAAGTTACATATTATGATGGAACTGCGTCTGCGGGTGTAACTGTCAATCCAGTATCACCTGTGACATACTATGAGTATGAAGAGAGATTAAATGGAGAGAAAGAGAAAATAAAAATGCTAAAACCCATCTATGTGGAGCAATTTGCTGATTTATATACATCATCACTACACAGAGGTGGGTCGTTAGTTGTCGGTCAGAGTAAATCCGAAATTAAGATAGACTAATCATACCTATGTTCTTGACTCTTATAGTCAGGATATTCATTATCATCTGTACTAAAGTCAATGGAAGAAGCTTCTTCCATCGCTGTATCAATAGTGTAAGTAAACCCATCATCGAATGATGGGAAGTTATATTGCATTTCACTACCAATAGCATCCATATCGCCACCAACTCTTTCAGTAGAGAAGGTGGTTTTGTGGTCTTCATCGAAGATTTTTAATCCTGCGTCTGTTAACACATGATCGTACATCTTATGGAATACCTTTGGAGGTAGGGTACATATATGAGCACCATTCCA
>Ga0115012_10002059_pt1 | contig 11694 bp, 9 predicted proteins | sample TroAtlMetagenome_FD_88706 | JGI IMG/M metagenome (GOLD analysis project Ga0115012, IMG submission 88706) | Marine eukaryotic phytoplankton communities from Atlantic Ocean - Tropical Atlantic ANT10 Metagenome | ecosystem: Environmental > Aquatic > Marine > Oceanic | place: Tropical Atlantic Ocean...
CCTTGAGCACGATGGGCGCCGCGCGCTCGGCGCGCTTGCGCAGGCACAGCGCGCGCATGTCGGGCGCGGCCGTGGCCTCCGACGTGGGGTCGTTGCACAGCCGCATCAGCCCCTCGTCCGCCATGCGCTCGTGGCGCACCTCGGAGTACGCCTCCACGAGGCACACGACCACGCGCGCAAAGGTGAGGAACGTGAGCCCGGCCGTGATCAGCGCAAAGACCCGTTTGGGCGACGCGAGCAGCTTCATGGGGTTGAATGCGCGACTGTTAACTCGAATGGGAAACTCCATGGCTACGCACACGCGCACGTACTCACCGGTACACATGCAAGGCGCGGCTAGCGCGCCGCCGCCGTCCTCAGCTGCCGAGCACGGAGACGCCAAACGCCGCGCTGCTCGTGTACCACGCGAAGACCGCCTTGGAGAAGACGTCGAGCCCAGAGTAGACCACGTCCTTGAAGAGCGCGACGTTGTGCGGGTACGCCCCACCGTTTCGACGCGCATACGCCGACAGGCAGGCGGTGACGCCGTAGCACGGCCACACGAGGAAGAAGGCGTAGACCATCGCCGTGTTGTTGACGCCCGCGTACGCATTGCACAGGTCGATCAGCAGCAGCACGACGATCGCCCAGCTGCCTCCGTAGCAAATGAAGCCCAGCAACTTGTCTTCGCCGGGCAGGTTCACGTTGAACCGGTTGAGCTCGTCCAGCCCCAGCCGCACGTACGCGCCCAGCAGCACCATCACGCACGCCAGCAGCGCACTGAGGTCCACGCTCTGGAGGATCATGTCGTGCTCCGGGTTGTTGATCAGCGCGTACAGCTTGAGCACGAGCAGTGGCATCGTTACGGCCCAGTCGCTGTGCCGAAGCGCGCCCATGCTCAACTCGCTGTCGATGGAGATCTTGGAATTGGTGCGCACCTTGATCATCTCGTTGTAGTGGTAGGCGGCGACCAGGTTGATGATTGCCGACAGGCTGGCGATGTACGTCTGCTTCGGCATGCCCGCCTTGACGTAGGTGAGCACGGCCACCAAGGAGAAGACCGTGGCGGCAGCCAGGAAGGAGAAGGCGATCCGCAGCGGGTAGATCGTGCTCTTTTCTCTCAACTCCTCGAGCCCCTCGTACGACATTGCAACGCCGCGCCTTCCCTCTTGCTAGGATTTGCCCAATGCTACGTTATCGCGCAGCTCCAGCCCGTGTCGTCCTCGGCGCGCGCCGCCCACACGTGCACCAGCGCGTCGTTCTTGTGGTCGAAGCGGAGGTACACGAGGTAGTCGTCGCACGGGATGACGCCGTTTCGGTTGGGCAGCCCAAACTTGTGCACGACCGAGACGTGCATCAGCGACGGGAAGGCAAACGAGGTGGAGACGGACGTGCCGCGGATGGTGACGTGCTCGACGGCCTCGTTGAGCGTCCGGATCGACATGGCGCTTGCTTGGGTGCAACCGCGGGCTCTGCGACTGCCGCGACGCGCTCTAGCGACGCGGTGCAATAAGTCCGACGGGGCCGTGGACAGGTGAGCAAAAGCGGGGCCATGTCGCTCGACTGCGTCGCCAGCGTCGTGCCCACGGGGGCGCCCAAGAAGCGGGCGGTGCGCATAGGCATGCCACCCAAGCGGCGACCGCAGCAGCCTGAGCCCGAGCAAGGCTTCGAGGTGCCCGAACTGGAGACGTACGAGGAGCTGATCACCGAGCTGGAGGAGGAGACCAGGGCCAAGGGGGAGACCATCGCCAACCTCCAGGCCGACGCGGCGCAGAAGGACGCGCGCATCAAGGGCCTCGAGGCCGAGCTCGCCAAGAAGGACCGGCAGCTGGCCGACGTGTCGAGGCGGCTCGACAGGCTCGCGACCTTTCACGACCGGCTCGCCGCAAAGTACGAGAGCGAGTCGCCCGAGCCGCCGCTGGAGTCCCTCGAGAGCATGCTGCGCCGCGCGGAGATCGCGGAGCGACAGCGAGGCCAGACCCAGGCGCGCCGGTAATAGGGGATAATTTTATTGCCTGTTAGTCTAATGTATAAGCAATCTCCCACGGGAGATCCATTTGCTGTGTGAATCTTTCGAGCACTCGGCCAAAGAGCAGAAGGCTCGTAAGATTTTTTATTGAATTAGTGATACAGGGGAATTTGCGCGAATTCAGGGAGACGTGCAGGGATCCCCACTAACAATTAAATGCTCCCCCATTTCTTTGACCGGTTGCACCGGAGCAACTTTGTGACTGGTGCAGCAAATGTTAGCGCGGAAGCAACCGCGCGGCCCGCATGAGCGCATCGACACACGCCCTCCTGCTCTCGGGCGATGCAGACGGCCCCCTCGACCCCGATGGCGACGATTCGGACGACGACGGCATGATCGTCGCGCCCACCAAGCGCGCGAGCCGCGCGGCGCGCTCGCCGCCGCCGAGCGAGCACGCGCAAAAGGCGGCGTGGAAGGACGCCTCGCACGCGGCGAGCAAGCTGGAGGCGCTTGGGCTCGCGCGCATGGCGCGGCAGGCCGTCGTGGTCTTCGCGAACAAGCACTCGCGCACGACCACGCGCGGAGATTTCTCTGGCTCGGTCGTGCGGCCCGCGCAGACGCTCTCGCACGTCTTCTCGCTGCAGCGGCCCATCGACGCCAACGCGCGCGAGAGCAGCTACCTCACGTACCAGTCGGTGCTGCCGCTCGAGTCCTTCCAGCTCGCGGCCGCCGGCATGCGCAGCAACAGCGTGCGCGCGAGCCTCGTGCACAAGCCGAAGAAGACGCAGGGCGGCGGCCAGCAGACCACGCGCAACAACCTGCAGGAGCTCGCCGCCTCGTTCGCGTCGCAGTCGACGGCCATCGCCGCCGCGCTCGGCTTCGCGCGCCGCGTCTTCGGCCAGGCGTCCGACCCGGGGGCCACCACGGCGACGAGCCTCGCGCCGTTTGTCGACGGCGAGTGCCGGGTCGAGGGGAAGATCTTTGTGGTCACGAGCTCGACGCGGCTGCTGCCGCACGCGCTGCCGATCCGCGTGGTGCGCCACAACTTCCTCGCGACCATGCAGGGCTTTGCGAGCGCCGAGCTGGAGATGGGCGCCATCCGCTCGCTCGTGCCGCAGCAGGTGGCCTCGCTCAAGAGCATCTGCGTCAAGATCTGCGACAAGACCGACGGCGTGTCCGTGTGGGCGGCGTGGGTGCTGCTGATCCACATGCTGAGCGACCCCCGCCTGCGCAAGCTCGTGCGCGAGTCGCCCATCACCGACCACGAGGTGGCCGTGGCGCACCTCTTCACCAACTACGCGCGCGCCGAGGTGACGCGTCGCGCGCGCATGGACCAGGCGGTGGCGCAGAAGGACAAGGCCAAGGCCAAGCCCACGGCCTCGGCGAGCAAGGCGCCCACCACGGACAAGGCGGAGGACAACAAGCAGGCGATGCAGCAAGCGTTCGAGCAGCAGGCGGACGCGCGCGCAAAGAGCGACAAGCAGACGCTCTCGCTCAAGCGCAAGCGGCCGCCGTGCTCGGGCGTCGTGCAGGTGTCGGGCGGCGTGCTCGACTACTGGGCCGCCGCGCTCTCCTCCGAGTACGCCTCCATCCTCAAGCTCATGATCACGCAGTCCAAGGCGATCGCCAACGAGGCGTCGGTGCAGACGCTCACGGGCCAGGCGCCGCCCGGCTTCAACAGCGAGCGCAACGCGCTGCTCGTGGACATCTCGACGCGCAACGCCATCAAGAGCGCCGAGGCCCTCTCGGGCCTGGTGATCACCTCCGAGGAGCGCGTGCCCAGGATCGTGGCGTGGCGCTGCCGCACCACTGAAGGCAAGCTGCGCGTGCACACGGGACTGGTGCGCTCGTTGACGGACGCGTCCAACACGACGATCCACGCGGCGGCGCTCGCGCCCGAGTACCTGCAGGAGCGCGAGGGCCACACCGCCATCGCCTGGTCGCTGTCGGTGCGCAACGCGACGCCCTTCGACGCGTCGACCACGCTCGTGCCGGGCGTGGTCGAGGGCATCGTGCACCACAAGGCGGTTGCCGAGGGCAAGGTGCCGCTGCGCACCAAGCATTACGCAACGCGCGTGCTCGACGCGGTCAAGCAGCGCACGCAGCGCGCGGCGTGCGACGGCTCGCTCGACGTGGCGCTCACGGGCGTGCCGCGCAGCTTCCTGGTGTTTCGCGCGCAGCTGGTGATCGGCGACTCGCAGCTCAAGACGGGGCGCGAGATTGGCGAGCGCATGAAGGAGGCGCACGCGGCCGCGCGCGCGGGGGTCAAGCACGCGCCCGGCGTGAGCGACATCGAGACCATCGAGATCCTGTCGGAGGAGACGCTGGGCGGCGTGGCCGAGCCCTTTGCGACGCCCTCCAACAACCTGGCGCTCGCGCTCGAGGCCAACGAGCAGGTGCGCGTGCTCTTCAAGGACAAGAGCCACCGCAACGATCCGTGCCGGCACCTGTGCGGCGTGGCGACGGCGGCCGAGCTGACGGCGCCCGCGTGCGAGGAGCACGACCGGCCGCAGAGCCTGCTGCCCATCGTCGACTGCGCCGTCGACTTCTTGGACGACCCCGACGCGCCCGCAGCGCCGTTGCCGAGCCGGCGCGACGCGAGTCTGCGCAAGGTGGCGGTCAAGCTCACCGTGTGCGGCGACGCGCCCGTGCGCCTGCCCGAGCTGCTCGACCTGTACGCGCGCGATAGTGCTGGGTACAGCGCAAAGGACGAAATGAAGCACAACTTTGAGCACATGGCGCTGCTGCTGGGCGGCGCGGCGCGCGCGAGCGAGGTCAACGACGTGGCGGCCTCGGTGACCGCCGGGCACGTCAACTCGTCGATTGCGTGCGCCAAACGGATCCTCGTGGGCGACCTGAACCTGCGCCTGTTCTGCACGCTCTACCAGGTCTACCGCGTGGGCACGAGCAACGTGCCGCGCTCCTTTGAGACCACGCCGTGGAGCGGCACGTACGGAGCGGGCTTCGACATCGGCACCTCGGGCGGCATCGGCGTGCGCGCCTCGAGCCTGACGAGCGACAACCGGTATGCTTTTAGACACTCAAACCTTCACTTCACGCCCATGCAAGCACACTGGATGTAGACGCGCTTCAATGAGGGCAACGCTGCGAGAAACTCGTCGCGCCACGTCTCGGCGCCAGTGTCACGGTAGAACACGAGCTCTCTGCCCCCGAACTGCAAAATGTTGAAGCCCATCTCCGCACCGACGCGGCGGAACGCAGACCCGAGCCGCTCGTAGTTGCGGTAGGTGTGCAAGCCTGGGTTCCAGATCGTCGTCGCGTCGAGGTGCTCGAGCACAAGCTTCCGCAGCCCGAAGCTGGCCTTGGCCATGGCAAAGAGCGTGTTGGCGCTGTGCGTGTGCCTGACAATGATCCGGAGGCAATCCTCGTCGAGCGTAGGCAACTCCATGGGGTTGCTGCACTGCCCTTTGCAAGCAAACCCTCGTCTCACGAGTCGCAAACCCGTGGTTGCGCAGGAAGCACGGCAAGATCCTCATGGCGCAGGCGCAGGTGGACGAGTGGTGCGCCGAGGCGGCCAAGAACCACTACGTGCAGGTCGACGACAAGTTCTACGCCGCGGTGCCGCGCGAGGCGCGCGGCGTGCCGCACCAGACCATCCCGGGCCTGCACGCCTACCTCGACGACTACGCCGACGGCCTCGAGCACGCGCGCACGCTCATCGGCGTCGAGGACCGGCGCACGGTCGACTCGCTGCAGTGCCTGCCGCTCTCGCCCTTTGCCGAGCGGCAGGCCCCCCACGTGAGCGAGCAGAGCGACCCGACCGTGCCCAAGCGCTTCCGCAACCCCGACGACGCCGTGGGCGCCGAGGGGCGCGCCTTCCAGGTGGACGCGACGTGCGCCGACGTCTCCATCATGCGCGAGCCGCTCGTCTCGTGCGCGGCGATCACCTCGCCGCAGGACTGCATCTTTGGCCAGGCGCAGCCCTTCCTGACCTCGGTGATCGGGGCGGCGGCGGCGCTCGCGCGGTTGGCGCGCTCGGTCACCCTGATCCAGTGCCCCGACCGCTCGGACGACGGCATCACGCCGGAGGAGGACGTGCACCTGCTGTACTGCCTCCTCAAGGACTACTACAGCGAGGAGGCGCCGGCGACCAGCTACGACGGGTTGTCCTACTACTACGCGTCCGTGGCCGCGGTGCTGCTCAACACCATCTTCACGAGCGGCCATCGCATGGCCGAGATGGTCATCATCGACGGCAACGCCAGGGGGCCCGCCGCGTGCGCCGCGCGCATGCGCGCGCAGGAGGCCGCCGGCGAGCAGCCGGTCGGCGCGCCGCTCAAGGACCTCGTGTGGCCCGCGGAGTTTGAGCGCGCCAAGGCGTGGTGGGCGCCCTTTGCGCGGTCGCAGGAGCACCTCAACCCGTGGGTGCACGTCTCGCCGCTGCTCGTGGGCTTATCCAAGATCAACGGCTCGCTCGACCTGTGCCTGGAGACGTACGACAAGACGTGGGCCGCCGTGCACGGGCTCGTGTGCAACGGCGCGTGGCTGCACGCGTCGCCCGACGGCATGCGCCCGCCCGTGGCGCCGTCGCCGCTCGCGGGCCTGCGCGCCGCCTCGCACGTGCGCGCCGAGCACGTGACGCCCACCTTTGTGGGCAAGGCGGACAACTCGCACGACGCGCGGCCGGCCACGGCGTGCGTCGTCGGCGTGCTGCCCATGGGCTTCCAGCAGATCCTGGCGCTGCTGCAGGGCGCGAGCAGCGACCCCACCGTCGTGGCCAACTACGCGCAAAACTTCTCCTTCCTGATCTACCGGCCGTCGGCGGCGCCCGACATCGTGACCAACTGCAAGAAGCAGCGCTCGTCCAAGGCGATCAGCTGCGTCAACGTCGAGGGCGACGAGGCGGCCTTCGGCACGCGCGCCGACAAGCTCGCCGTGTGCAAGCTGCACCGCGTCGCGTGGCGCATCAACCTCGACCTGGTCAAGCCGCTGTGCCTGCGCGTGGCGCCGCCACGGTCGTCGCGGCAGCTCGCGCGCGGCGACCGCGCGTCCGTGGACTACTGCAAGCAGCGCAAGCGCGAGCTCGACGCCGAGGGGCTGCTCACGAAGCAGCAGGTCGTCGCCGACGCGCTAATGCAGGCCGCCGTGCTCGGCGAGCCAGAGTGAGCGCGTGCGCGTGTGTGTGTCGTGTGCGCGTAGCAACGGGCAATCATTTTTCTGATCGAACGCTTTGCGCCCCAAGCAATCGCTAAGTTTGCGACTGGTACCCGAGCACCCAAGCAAAAACCGACTCGCACCGCCACGATGCCGCGCCCTCCCCAGCTCTCCGGCCCGCGTGGCCCGACCATCTCTCGCCAGCACAAGGCGGGCGTCACGCTCAGCGTCGCGCGCGTGAACAATGGGCTGAAGAAGGGCACCCGCGTGGCCAAGCACGTCAGCTCGCGCGCGCCGCTCTACGCGGCGGGCGTCATGGAGTCCGTCGTCGACGCGGTACTGAAGCAGGCGGTCGAGAATGCGCGCAACGGGCCGCGCGACAGCAAGGGCTTCCTGGTCTGCAAGCGCGTGGACAACGTCGACGTCATCCAGGCGGTGCGCGCCGACCCGGACCTCGCGCGCCTGTGCAACGGCTTCGCCTTTGCCTCCAACGCGCCCGCGACCAAGCCGATCCAGCACATCCTCTCCTCGGCCGGCCAGAAGAAGCGCCGCGATGCGAAGGCGAAGCGCAAGCAGGACAAGGAGGACGCCGACGCCGGCATGGACTAAGCGCGCACGCGCGAGTGTGCGTATTTGTACGTCGGTGTTCTCTTTTTTTATCGTACTAACCACGCACGCAATGAACCCCCAACATTTGCTCGCGGGGTACGAGCCCCCCGAACACCATGTGCGCCTGCGACGGGGCGAGCTTGTCGGCGTGCTCGGTGCAGAGCTCCTCGTGCGACTTGACGAGAAAGCCGTAGAGCACGGTCGCAAAGAGGCGCGGCTTGCCGTTGGCGCGTGGCTGCAGCGCGTCGCGGAAGTAGCAGTGCGCCGGGTACACGTCGCGGCGGTAGTCGTTGTCGTACCACGTCTGGGCCTTTTCGAGCTCCGCGGGCGTCGCGCGCCCCGAGAGCCGCACGTCGACGTACTTCGCGTCGCACTGCTCCAGGGGCTGCCGCAGCAGGTAGTAGCGCATCTGGCGCAGCAGGAAGAGCGCGGAGGACTTGTGCGTGCACGCGACGTACGCGGGCGGATCCTCCTCGTCAAACTTCTCGTCGGGGTTGTAGGGCCCCTCCCAAAAGGCGATCGCGGGCAGCACGGCGCGGCCGGGCAGCTCGCGCAGCAGCTGCTCGACGCCGCGCGCCACGGGCGACCAGTGGCGCTGCTTGTTCCAGCGCTCGCCGAGGCGCAGCTTGAGGAAGGTGAACACGACCAGCAGGTTGACCAGGAAGAGGTCGCGCCAGCCGGCCGAGGCCGCTGGGCAGAGGCGCCGAAACGTTTTCTTGTCGACGTCGATCACCTTGACGCACCACTCCACGACGCGGTGGTTGAGCAGCTGGCGCGGGTAGCAATCGACCAGGTTGCGCAGCGTGCCGTCGAGGTGGACGAAGCCCTCGTGCGAGAACTGGTACACGCACGTGAGCAGCGCCTGCAGGTAGGAGTCGCTCGTCGCAGCCGAGTCCACGGTCGGCGTCTCGGGCGCGTACCGCTTGTCCACCGACAAGGTCGCGCGCTCCAGCAGCACGGCGAGCCTGTACTTGGGCACGCGCAGGCCCTCCTCGTGCGCATCGGCGTCGTCGAACATGTGGCTCGCGTACAGCAGCAGCGCCACGCGCGGGCCGCACCCGCACAGCGCGGTGAAGAGCATGTTGCTGGCCTCGCCCACCGCCTCGTCAAAGGTGAGCCACCCCGCCTTCGTCCGCGGCGCGCGCAGCACGAGCCGCTTTGCCAGGAAGGCCTCGCCGACCTCGCGGCCGAAGAGCTCGGTCGCCCACGGCGCCCCGTGCTCGCCCACGGTCCAGACGGTGTTGTAAGCGCCGCCCGCAATCTTCTGCAGGCCGTTCCGCCGCATGGCGTCCTTGCACAGCTGCTCGTTCCCGCAACCGTAGACCGCGAGCAGGTTGCGCGCGTGCAGCTCCATTTGCATCGCGTACGCGGGCTTGTGGTGGTGGACCAGCGCGCCGTCCCACGCGCGGAGCGCGTGCTGGTTGCAGATGGCCGCGGCCACGGCGGCCTCGATCCCCTCGCGCGGGGCGCTGGCGACCTTCTCGCCCGGCTGCGCCAGGAAGCGCTCGAGCGTGGGCGGGCGCGGCGGCGGGGGAGGCGTTGCGGGCAGGCGCGCGAGCAGCGCGCGCGTGCGCAGTGGCGCCGTGGCGGGCGAGGCGCTGGACTGCGCGGGGGAGGTGGTCGGCCTCCTCTCCGCTTCGACGGCGGCTTGCGCCTCGCCGAGGATGGTCGACGCGTACTTTTGCCGCCAGATCCTCGCCGCCACGGGTGGGAGCTCGCGGCGCGACAACTCGCTCTGCGCCATGAGCGACGCGTTGGTGCGCGGGCGGTGTCGGAGCGCGTCGGGCGAGTCGCCGCTGTTGGGCAGCAGGTACATGCGGTAGCCGGCGGCGTACCACGCGTCGCTGGTGGTGGTGAGCATGTTCAGGCGTTTGCTCGCCGGCACGTCGCGCAGCTGCATGGCGTAGATCTCCGCGCGCACGCGCATCTCGCCCCACTCGTGCGCGTCGCGGATGAGCTCGTTGAAGCTGGACAGGCTCGCGTTGGTGGGCTTCCACTGGCACACCATGCCGATGAAGTACGTCATCGCGTCGTCGTTGTTTGCGCTGGCGTTGGCCCGGTCACGCTTCGGAGCCATGGGCAAACAATTGCACCAGGAAGTTCGTGAGTCGGGTAGCAGGGTGGCGCAAAACGAGGTGCGCCACTGTTGCACGCCCTAGACGCGGGAAGAGTGGCAAATTTCCACAAGGAGCCACCAGCAGCAAAGCGCGTTGCACCCCCCCCCCACCCACCAGCAATTGCACCCCCATACACAGGCAACCACCCGACTCACGGTCTTTTATTTGCACCCCCCTTAGGAAGATGACGAGCCCCCACATCTGCGAGCCCAGCGTGCGCGACGCGCTCAGCCAGTCGCCCTACCTGTCGCTGACGTCGAAGCGCACGCTGTTCGGCGTCGACAAGGCCTTCCGCGAGCTGCTCGGCAAGCACTTTGGCGGCAAGCTCGATCAGATCTACCTGCACCGCTCCGACTGCACCGCCTCCAACGCCGACTTCCTGCTCACGGGGCGCCTGGCCTACAAGGAGAGCAGCGAGCCGGACTGGGTCTTCAAGGGGGTGGACGGGTGGACGATCGACATGGCGGAGCTGTCTGCCATCGACGTCACCCAAGTCATCGACGTGTGGCGCATGGAGTACGCGGCCGCCTTCTTCCTGGGGCACGCGCTCGCGCACTTTGGCCACAGCTCGCAGACCCTGCTGCGCACCACCAAGGGTGGCGAGCTCAACAGCCTCACGGGGCTGGTGGCGAACCGCGACAAGCGCCGGTGGGGCTCGGGCACCATGATGCAGTCCGAGAACAAGAGCCCCTTTGGCGCCGTGCTGCGGGCGGGGACGCTGCGCGAGGCGTACCGTCGCATCGGCCTTCTCGCGCACGAGGTTGGCGACGTGAAGCTCTCGCACTTCCTACTCGACGACGAGGCGATGGGCAGGGTGGCCCACAAGCTCCACAACAAGATGGACATGGTCCGGGAGATCTACCTCGTCGGCAACCCGTTCGGGCCGGCGGGCCTGCGCTCGCTCTTTGAGCCTTGGATCGCTTGGCCGAGCCTGCAGATCCTCAACGTGGGCTCCACGTGGACCGGCGTCGCTTCCGCGCTCCTCAAAGTCATCGAGAGCACGAGTGGCGCGGTGTTCCCCAAGCTCGCCGACCTCGATCTCCACAGGACGGGGCTGCGCAACGCCGACATGCACACGCTGTGGGACGTGCTTCCCTTCTTCAAAGAGCTGACGACCATCGACCTGTCGGACAACCCCTTCGACTGCGAGGCCTTCGCGCCGCTCGCGCGCTTCGACGAGACGTGCAAGCACAACTACCGCGAGCGCCCGTTGGAGAGCCTGCAGGAGCTCGGCCTCAAGATGCTGGGGGAGGTGAAGTTTGAAGGCTACGCCGTGCTCGCGAGCGCGCTGCAGGACGGCTGCTTCCCAAACCTCAGGTACATTGGCGCCCCGAACAAGTCCGCTCTGACGGGCGCCCTGCAGATGGCCCTGCGCACGCTCAAGTACCAGCGCAAGGTCAACGCGGCGGCGCGCCAGCTCAAGATCCAGAAGCAGAAGACGGAGACGTGCATCGTCTGCGGCCCGGTCTTCTACTCCCCCACCTCCCCACACACCTCGCGCTCGCCCTCGCCGCGCTGGGACGCCGACCGGATGTGAAGGAGCGCGTGTGCATGCGTGTGTCCGTGTGGTGTGTGTGCGTTTTTTGGGGCAAACCGGAATATACTCGACAAATTGCGTGTACTGGTAAGGGCGAGCGCGATGCAGAGCGTCCCGTTGCCCACGGGCGAGGGCTATGACCTGGTCGGTACGTCGTTCACCAACCCGGTGGACGGCGATGTGCCGATGGTGAGAGTCCACGGGGACGGCAACTGCTTCTACTACGCGATCATCCAGTCGTGCTACCAGTGGTCGCAGGTGTACCCACGGACGTGGGCGATCATGGAGGCGCGACTCGCCGAGGTAGCGGCGCGGTACGGAATGCCTGCGCCCCCTGTGATGGACAGGCCAATGGAGGGGAAGGTGTC
>Ga0115012_10002061_pt1 | contig 11692 bp, 8 predicted proteins | sample TroAtlMetagenome_FD_88706 | JGI IMG/M metagenome (GOLD analysis project Ga0115012, IMG submission 88706) | Marine eukaryotic phytoplankton communities from Atlantic Ocean - Tropical Atlantic ANT10 Metagenome | ecosystem: Environmental > Aquatic > Marine > Oceanic | place: Tropical Atlantic Ocean...
ATCAAATAAATCAAGTAGTTAATTCTAATTCAAGTTTTTCTATTTCTCTAAAACGAATTCTATTTGCAAGCATTGGTTTAGAGATTAAATTAAAGTCACTAAAAGCATTAATTAATTTTAAAAAAGCAACTTTGCCTTCAATTCTTGCTAATGTATTGCCAGCACAAACATGTATTCCAAGTCCAAATGATAAGTGTTTATTTGGGTGGCGAGAAATCAAAAATTTATTAGGGTCAGAAAATTGTTTCGGATCTCTGTTGGCCGCAGCTATTATCATGTGGACTGAGCTGCCTTTTGGTATCTTCCTTCCACCTAATAAGGTTGTTTCTTTGTTAATGCGATTGTTTACTTGAATGGGTGGCTGATATCTTAAGATCTCTTCAACTGCAGAACTAATATAATTCTGATTTTCTCTCAATGAATTCAATTGGTCTTTATTATTAATAAACTCATGAATTCCATGTGACAACATATTAGTTGAAGTTTCATGACCAGCATTAAGCATAAATATACATTGATGTAATAATTCAATTTCAGACAATTCAATACCAGATGATTGTGCTTCAATGAGGGTTGATATGATTTCGCCATCACGGTTCAATTTGGGATTTCTCTTTCTCATAGATACTTGGTCTTTGAGATAACCTTTAAAATTGGATACAGCATCACACCCTTTCTTAAACGCTTCATCGGTAAGGGTTGGTTCCAATGCGCCTAAAATTAGTCTTGCCCAATCTCTAATTAAGGTTCTGTCTTCTTTGGGAACTCCTAGCATATCACAAACAACGTCTACTGGTAGTCTAAATGAAAACTCACTTACAAAATCTATAATTTTTTTATCTTTAAACTCTGCAATATAACTTTCCACGAGTTTATCAACATTACTTTCAATATGTGAAAGAGCCCTTGGTGTGAAAGCATGCTGAAATATTTTTCTGATCCTAGTGTGATCTGGCTGATCAATAAAAACTACACTGGTGGTATGGTGTTCATACAATGATGAGTTACCAAATTTTGGTTTGAATTCTTTCTTTTTATCAGAACTCCAAAGATTGTGATTCCTATAGATTTCGACTAAAGCATCGTATGAAGTAACGATAAACGATCCATCAGGATTTTTATAGACAGGATTGTTGGTTCTCAACAAAGAGTAGTATTTATATGAGTTTTGCACTAGATCACTAGGAGGGTTGTACAAATCAAATTTATTTATATCAAAATGAATTTCAGCCATAACTATAAATAAGTTAAATAAAAATTTTTAGAAATTAAATATTTTTTTAAGATAATAATTTTAATTATACTAAAGTTTTTGGTAATATTTATTATGAATTATAATCAGAAATTACAGTTGCTTATTGATGGCAAGTGGGTGGGTTCTTCTAACAGAGAAACTATACCAGTTTTTAATCCCGCTACTGAGGAAGTTATATCTCATTTGCCAATTGCTAATGAAAGTGATCTTTCCAATGCTCTAAATTCAAGTAAAAAGGGTTTTGAAATATGGAAAAAATGGTCTCCTCTAAGGAGGCAGGCGTTAATGCTTAAAACTGTCGAAATTATAAAGAGGCGATCAGATGAAATTGCAAAAACTCTCACTATGGAAATGGGAAAGACATTTAGGGAATCAAAACAAGAAATAAATCAAGTAATCGAAACAATTACATGGTGTGCAGAAGAGGGGAAAAGAACGTATGGAAGAATTATACCCTCAAGAGATGGTTTAGCAAGACAAATGGTTATTAAGGAGCCTATCGGTCCAGTAGCAGCTTTTGTAGCTTGGAACTTTCCGGGTGGAAACGTCATTAGAAAAGTAGCCTCTACATTAGCTGCAGGTTGTTCAATAATTATTAAACCTAGTGAAGAAACACCGGGGACTGGAGTTGCAATAGGAGAGTGTTTTATGGAGGCAGGATTGCCACCGGGTGTATTAAATATTGTTTTTGGAGTTCCAGATAATATATCAAAATTCTTGCTTAAATCATCAATTCCAAAAGCGGTAACTTTTACTGGATCTGTTGAAGTTGGAAAACATTTGCAGTCTTTATCTTCACAAACGCTTAAAAAATGTACTTTGGAACTTGGAGGTCATGCTCCTGTTATTATTTGTAACGATGTAGATATTGCAAAAGTATTAAATAAAATAGCCTATTGGAAATTTAGAAATTCTGGACAAGTATGCATTTCACCATCCAGGTTTTTTGTTCAAGAAGCTGTATATAAGAAATTCATTAGAGGCTTTGTTGAAATTGCAAAACAAATAAAACTTGGTAATGGTTTAGAAGATAGTACGGATATGGGCCCATTAATTTTTGAGAGGCAGGTAGAAAAAATGGAGCACTTTGTCGAAAATGCAAAATCACTTGGAGGTAAGATAAATTGTGGCGGTCAAAGATTTGGGACAAAGGGATATTTTTATGAACCTTCTGTTTTAACTGATTTACCAATGCATACAAAAATGTTGAATGAGGAAATATTTGGTCCTTTGGTACCTATCATTCCATTCAAGTCATTAGAGGATGCAATAGAAAAGTCAAACTCCTTATCTGTCGGATTAGCGTCATATATATTTACCGAAAACCAAAAAAGCTCACATTTTTTGAGTAATAATCTTGAAGTGGGAATTGTTTGTGTAAATCATACAATTGTTTCAGTTCCTGAAACACCTTTTGGTGGTGTTGGAGAATCAGGGTATGGAAAAGAAAATGGAATAGAGGGATTGGAGTCTTTTTTAACATCAAAATATATTACTGAAATATCTCACTTATAATTGAAGATTTAAAAATTCAGGTCTGAATTTATTTTTTAAATCACTATCAAATTTTAATTTTTGATTAGAACTTAAATCAAAAATTCTGTTACGATTTAAAATATTTTGAGGATCCAATTTATTTTTTAAATCTTTCATTAATTTAATTTCATTTTTAGTACGGCTAAAACCAAGGTATGGTTTTTTTTCCAATCCTATTCCGTGCTCTGCTGAAATTGAACCACCAAATTCCCCAACTAAGCTATAAAAAGTTTTTTTAATTTTTTCAGTAAATTCATTACAAACTACAACTGCATGTAGATTGTTATCACCTAAATGGCCAAAAAATAATATTTCTTCAACCTCTCTCAACATGGTAAGCTTTTTAGTTAGTTTTTTAATAAAAATTTCCATTGTATTTAAACTAAGAGAAACATCAAAATTTAACCTTTTATGAATTTTCTTAAAAGCAGTTGATGTGTTTTCTCTTATAGCCCAGATATTATTAACATCCTTTTTAGATGACGATAAAACAGCATCATTAATAAGTTTATCATTAATAAAACCACCAAGGACTTTTTCAAACCATTCATCGTCAACTTTTATCTTATTACCCATTGTTTCTATAAGGACATAGTAATTATAATCTTTTGACAAGGGCGGTTTGACATCAGTCGAATTTATTATGAGTTCATATGTTGGCTTCCAAAGCACTTCAAAAGCGGATAAATCATCACCAAGATCATTTTTACATCTAACAAGCAAATCTATTAGTTGGCTAAAGTGATCTAGACCACAAAAAGCAACATTCTGAGATTTAGGTTTAGGAAAAAGCTTTAAAGAAGCTTGTGTTATGACCCCTAATGTCCCTTCGGATCCAATAAATAAATGTTTCAAGTCATAGCCAGAGTTGTCTTTTAATAAACTGTTCAAATTTCTAATTACTGAACCGTCAGCTAATACAACTTCAAGTCCTAAAGTAAGTGATCGCATCATCCCATATTTGATCACTCTTGTTCCACCTGCATTGGTTGACAAAGCACCACCAATGAGACAACTTCCTTTAGATCCAAGGTCAAGAGGAAAAAATAGATTTCTTTCGTCTAAAAGACTTTGAAAACTTTGAATTGTAACTCCCGACTGAACAACCGCACTCAGAGAAATTGGATCTATTTCTACAATTGAATTCATTTTCTCTAGTGATAAAACTATTTCATTATCAAATGGGACTGCTCCTTGAACCAAGCCTGTCAAACCCCCTTGCACTGAGATGGGCCAATTAAAATCACTGCAAATATGCATAATTTTAGTAATCTGCTCTGTTGACTGAGGGAGTAAAATTATGGAAGGAGTTCCATTTTTAAAACTTGTAATATCATTCAAATATTTAGTGTTTTTACTATCTGGGTTTTTCCATCCCCTAGAACCAACAATTGGTATTAATTTTTCAAGAATGAGTTCCATTTAATTTAATTTAGTTTCTAATTTTTTATATCTATAAAAGTCCCAAGAAATTAAAATAATTGCTCCTAAAACACAAATAATTTGAATTCTGAAATCAAGAAGTAAGATTAAAAATCCTAAAGCTAATCTCAAAAAAACTTCAAGCCAAGACAATTTAGTAAAATCAAATTTAGTTAAAGCGCTATTAATTAACCATATTGATATTAACAATCTTGGAATTATTGATATAAACTCACTCCAAGAAAATTCATCAATTATCAAAAGACAAGGATAGTATGCAAAAGCAAAAGGAATTAAAAACTTAGCTATTCCAAGTCGAAATGCCATAAGTGAGGTGATAATCGGATTGGATCCTGCTATTGGAGCAGCAGCATAAGCAGCTAAAGCTACTGGAGGAGTTAGGCTAGATGCTACACCATAATAAAAAACAAATAAGTGAGCAATTAAAACAGATACACCTAAATTTTGCAATGCTGGCCCCATTACTACTATTATTATCAGATATGCTGGCAATGTAGGCATTCCCATCCCAAGAACAAGAGCTCCTAGCATTGCTAATAGCAGAGAAAGAAATAGACTGTCTCCTCGAAGTTCATTCATAAATGATGCTAACTTAATTCCTATACCAGTTGAGTCAATGGCACCTACAAGCATTGAAATAACAACAATTGCAATAAGTAATTTTGCTCCTTGAGTGCCACCTTTAACTATAGAATCCAATAGTTTTTTAGGATTATTTCTAATATCAGGATTAATAATGCTTAGAACTAGAATTGCTATCACAGCATAGAAACCTGCTCTAGAGGTTGAAGAACCAAATAATAGAGAAAAAATTACTAAAAAAATTGGCGCAATAAATAAAATTGAATTTATCCAATCTCTTTGAGTGATTTTACTATCGATATCAAGTTCTTGAATTTGAATATTCTGTTTTCTTGCTTCCATAGTTACATTCGAGAATAAACTAAAATAATAGAATAAAGCTGGTATCAAAGCTGCTAAGGCAATTGATAAATAACTTATGCCAGTTAAATCTGCCATAACTAATGCAGCTGCTCCCATAATTGGAGGCATTATCTGACCGCCAGATGAAGCAGTAGCTTCTATTCCTCCAGCGAAAGTAGGAGTGAAACCTCTTTTTTTAATCATTGGAATTGTAAAAGTGCCAGTACCAACAATATTAGCTACAACACTCCCTGACATTGTTCCAAACATAGAACTTGCTAAAATTGCTGCTTGAGCTGGGCCACCTCTCGTTTTTCTAGTAAGAATAAAAGCAAATTTTAATAATGTATGACCAGCTCCAGTACCCTCTAATAAAACACCAAAAAGAATAAATATAAAGACAGTATTTACAGCAATATTTGTAATAGTGCCAAATACACCTTTATTCATATTATACCATAGGTTTTCACCAATAAGTCTTTCATTAAAACCGCTATGCTGTAAAAAACTTGGGAAATTAGAACCAAAATATAAATAAATAATTGCAAAAACACCAACAAAAAATAATGCATACCCCCATGACCTTCTACAAACCTCGATAAATATTATCAAACCTAATATAGAGTAAAGACCATCAAAGTATGAGATATCATACAGTTCATTTTCCATTATTGTCTGAACATTATAAAATTTGATAACAGTAAGTATGCCGAAAATTATCAACAAAAAGTCAACTACAACTCTTGATGGTGAAAAATTAATACTATTTTCTATTTTTCTGTATGGAATAAGAACTACAACTATGAGAGCTAATCCACAACATAATGCACGATGGAATTTTGGATCTATAAGAGCAAACCCTGAAGAATAAACTGATATTAATGATAAAGATATTGCAGATATAATACCTGCAATAGAAAGTGATTGAATAAAATAATTTTTCATAAGAAATTATTCCTCAGGTATTTTACCTGAGGAATTAGTTATAATTTAGTCTTTAGGTATAAGGTTTTCTGGAACACTAAAACCAGCTTCCTTGTAATACCTGTAAGCTCCTTTATGAAGGGGTAGATTAACAGATGTAAATGCTGTTGCTTTTGTTACCTCCTTTAAGAATACTGCAGTTTTATGAATGTCATCTAAATTTTCCCAAAAAGATTTTGTGACATTATATACAACATCTTCATCAACCATTTTGGTTGTACCAATGAACTGGTTAAATCCAAGAGCTTTAATTGTTCCTTGAGTTAACTGACCTTTATAAACGCTGCCTTCAAATGCAGTTATTCCTCTGCCTGGGGATGAGCTCTGTTTTTTTAAAGCTGGTGCATCTAAAGCACTATCAGGAATAGAGAGAATTCTAAAATTTGAATTAAGACCAAACTGCTGTACTAATGCACAGCCAACATCACATGGTCTAACCATTACATCAACTTTATTGTCTCTAAATGCATTTAGGCCTTCTCCCCATGGAAGAATAACACCTTCATAGTCTTTATCATGGTCAAAGCCAGTAACGCCTTTTATAATTCCTTTTGAACCCATGCTTGCAGCGCCAGATGGAGGCCCTAGGAATACTTTTTTCCCTTTAATATCTTTCCAATCATTAATTCCAGAATTTTCTTTTGTTAAAACATGAAATACACCAGCTTTAAATCCAAGAATTGACCTTAAATTGTCGGCATATTCAGGTGCTTCTTCAATTTTAGAATACATTGCTTTTTTATTCTTCATCAAAACATAAAGATTTGGAACGCCAGAGTAAAATGAGATATCGCCTTTTCCCGCAGATAGCATAGATTTTGTTAATGTTTTACCTGCGTTTACTTCGATATCAACACCACCCTTTGAAGCTTGTGCAGCAAATGCAATAAATATTGTTCCAGGGGGCCCTCCTGCAACAGCTGTTTCGCCTTTATAGCTTTCAGCTGAAACACTGTAATTCAATCCTAAAGCAAGGATTATAGTAAGTAATAATCTAGAAAGTTTCATTTGTTTCCTCCAACTTTTCTTTAAAACTGTAGTTAATAAAAATTTATCGTCAAGCTACTTATTACAAATTAGTATTAATTTATTTTATATATTATAAAATGTTATAAATATTTTATTGTTCTAAATAATATTAGAGATTGTTCATTTGGAAAAAATTTCTGGTGGTTCCTTAATAACCAAAATTCTTTTTGAGAATGGTATAAATAAGGCATTTTGTGTTCCTGGCGAAAGTTATTTAGGTGTTTTAGAGGCAATAAGATTATACAAGAAAAAATTTGATCTTGTTGTATGTCGTCATGAGGGAGGAGCTTCTTATATGGCTGAAGCTTTTGGCCGATTGACCAAAATACCTGGTGTTTGCCTGGTTACTCGAGGCCCTGGAGCATGCAATGCTGCAATTGGAGTTCATACCGCATTCCATGAGGGGACACCAATGATATTATTTGTAGGTCAAGTCCCAGTTTCATCGCTAGACAAGAATGCTTTTCAATCTATTGATACTGACAAAGTTTTTAAGTCTATATCTAAACATTGTGAAACGATTAAAAATCATGAGAAAATTCAAGAAATAATTGAAGAAGCAATCCGCATTAGTACTGAAGGAAAGCCTGGTCCGGTTGTTATTTCAATACCAGAGGATATTCAGTTTGCAATGATAGAAGCCCCTCTGATTAATAAAAATAAAATTACAACATCAAAATTAAACTCAAAGAAAATTAATGAACTTAAAAGGGATTTAAATAATTCTAAACGACCAATAATAATACTCAGTGGAAGCAAATGGACAGAAACCTCAAAAAATAAAATTGAAAAATTTTCAAGAACTAATTCTATTCCTATCGCTGTTACATTCAGAAAAGGCGATCTCTTTGACAATAAACATAAGAACTATGTTGGTTCTCTTGGTGTGGGGCCAGATCCAAATTTAGTTTCTTATGTAAAGTCTTCTGACGTTATCTTACTTATTGGTGGTGAATTTGGTGAAATTGAAACAAGTAAATTTTCATATTTAACTAAATCCAGTAATAAACAAAAAATCTTCCATGTAACAGAAGACCAAAAACTACTTTTAAAAAGTGACTATAAAATTATTAATTCAGATTTAGTAACTTTTTGTGATTCTCTAACAAATATCAAAGTATCTGAAAATAAACCCCTTAAAAGTGCAACTAAATTCTTAAGGCAAAGTTATGAAAGTTATAGAGAGCCAAAAAAATTTAAAAATAAATTTAACCCAGGAGTAGCAGTAAAAGATATTTCTCATAATCTTCCTGCTTCTACAATTATAACTGCAGGAGCAGGAAATTACTCACATTTTGTTTTAAGGCACCATTTATTCAGAAAACTCAATACATTATTAGCTCCAATAAATGCCCCAATGGGATACTCTGTACCATCATCGATAACTGCTTCTATATTGAACAGAAATAAAGAAATTATATGTTACGCTGGGGATGGGTGTTTTATGATGAATTTTCAAGAAATAGTTATTGCAGTTAAAAGAAATCTTAAAATTACATTTATAATTTTTAATAATGGAATTTATGGTTCAATTAGAATGCACCAGGAATTCAAATACCCAGGTAAAACTATTGCAACTAATTTAGATAATCCAGATTTCAATACTTTAGCAAAATCTTTTGGGCTCAGGGTTGCTAATATTAATAATCCAAATAGACTATTTAAAATTTATCAACAGTTAAGGAATAACTATAACGGCCCAATTATGATTAATATGAAAACTGACCCAGAAATTATTAATCCTCAAAAAACTATTAAAGAACTTAATAATTAAATAAAACTAATTATTTTATAATCCCATTTTGAACCCATTCATCAAATATGCTTAGAACAATATCAGTAAATTCAGGATCATTTATATTTTGCTTTATTTCATAAAATTTAATTGGGTCTTTTAAAATACTTTTAATTTCATTGTAAAAAGAGTTAATAGCTTCCCTGTCAAATGCCCATTCTCCTTCACGATCCCAATCATCAAACCCACCGTGTGGCATAACAAAAGCAGTTGGTCCTTGAGATTTAATCAATTTATTACCAATTATTGTTGCAGCCTCTTTTCTTTCTGATGGGGTTAGTGCGGCACAAGTTATTAATCTATTATGAGGTCTAAAATCTCTTCCCTCAAAGTTTTTTGGTGGATTAGACCATGTTTTAGCATCAACCACAGTGAGACCACCAGGTGCAACTATTTGTGGAATTTTATATTTGCCAGCTACTTCAAGTCTCAGTTCTCCGGAATTCACCTCAGAACCAAAATAGAAGTTACTGATCTCGACTAGTGAAAAATCCATGACAGCAGCTATTTTGCCTTGCTTTATTAGAGACTCCATAGCAGAGCCGCCCATGCCTGTCGTATGGAAAACAGCTGCTTCAAATCCTCTTTTTTCTAATTCAGGTAATAAAGTTATTATGTACTTAAGAGCTGAAGTCCCAAGTGAAGTTATAGCGACAATCGGTTTTTTATTAAGATTTTTGTATAAAGACTTTGTGGCTCCAACGATAGCGCCACATGCTTGGCTCAATGAAGATTTACAAATACTATTTAGCCCATAAAGACCTCCGGCCCAAAGGATTGTAATAATATCTGAGGGCAACCTTTCAGGCTCAATTAGAGGAGAGCCTGCAATCGTAGATAAAAGACATTTAGGAAATCCTAATGGGAGGTCATAAAAAACATCCAATGCTAGATCAGTTCCCATTGTTCCACCCAGTGCAATTACACCATTAATTTTTTTTTCTTCACATAATTTTTTAGTTAATTTTTTTGCTCCTTTTGCCGATGCTATCATAGCGTCATTTTCATTTCCTAGATCAATGATTTGTTGATTTGTCATGTCAGCAAATTTAGCAACATCATGCTTTGTAAAGTCTACTTTTATTGGTGGATCACCCAATACACTTACATCCATAAGAATTGGATTACATTTCAAGTCAATGATACAATTTTTCATATAGTTAATTTCATCAGACTTTGTATCAACTGTTCCAATTATTAGTATATTATTCATAAGTACGCATCCTAAGTTTGATATCTTTAGTATAATTCATTTGAATTTCAATAAATCAAACCACGAAATACTAAGAAACAAAACCTAAATTCTAAAAAAGTATAACAAATTAAAACATTTCATCAGTATTGTAATATCGCTCATAATTTTTTTTCGTGGATATTAAATAATATTATTTAGCAGTTATAGTTAGGCCAGAAAGGTATGTCTATGTTATTGCTAGTAATAAATCATGTTTAAAAATTATTTGTAAATGATTTTAATTATTATCGTAACTAGAAAGCATTAATTATTATCCTCTTTAAATTAAATGATAGATTAATAGGTTTTGCATGCGCAACGACCGTTTTATTTATATGGTCAAGTTGGATAGTTGCGAGTAGATACGGTGTTCACACAACATTATCAATATTTGATTTAATAGCCATAAGATTTGGAGTATCAGGATTAGTTGTTTTGCCATTTATAATTTATTTTAAACCATGGCAAACTCTTACTCTTTTTCGCGCAATTGTTTATAGTTTTTTACTAGGCCCTATTTATATGGCGTTCGTATTTAGTGGGTTTATTTATGCTCCAGCATCACATAGTGCTGTTTTTTTTAATGGATTTCTACCATTTCTGACCTTATTAATTACTTTAGTTTGGCTAAAAGAGAAAATATCAAGATTACAAGTCTTTTCAGTATTACTGATTTTATTTGGTGCTTTTTTAATACTGTTGGATGGAGCCAGTCTTCAAATTGAGAATAGCTGGTTAGGAGATTTATTATTTTTGATTGCAGGATTTCTATTTGCTATTTATATCGTGGTCAGTCGTGAATGGAAAATAACTATTCCTGAACTTATATTTTGTACTGCCTTTTTGAATTTTTTAATATATTTACCTATCTGGATTATTTTTATTCCAAAAAGCTATGAGTCTATTTCAAATATTGATTTATTAACACAAATTATATTTCAAGGCATTGTACCAAATCTTATAGGCTTATTACTCGTAACAACAGCTGTTAAAAAAATTGGATCTGCGCCAACTTCTGCTTTTTTAGCTGGAGTACCAGCAACTGCATCTATATTGAGTATTTTTATTTTAGGTGAATACCTTGGTATAAAAGGATGGGTTGGTATTGCATCAATTACACCAGGCATCCTGTTATTGGCTTTGTTTAATAAGAGTGAAGCTTTATAACTTTTAAAACAAGCCCTTTGCAAAGGCAATGAGAGCCTCAGTTGCACTATCATTATTTAGTCGAAAATCTGTTACTTCTTTCTCCAAATCTTTTTCAGAAAAAAGTTTTTTCCCTTCCTTAAACCAATCTAAATCCTCATAGGCTTGTTCTTCATCACTACAAATCTTTGCGGTTACAAGCCATGACTTAAAATCAATTTCATCTAAATTGTTTATCTCTTCTAAGCATCCTTCTCTATTCCTTGCCATATAGTATCCAAATAATACAGCTGAACGTCTTGAATCAGAGTTTGTTCTCCCTTGAGCCACAGGATCAATATCTAAT